>Ga0194123_10001505_pt1 | contig 34872 bp, 41 predicted proteins | sample TA2MahsurfametaG_5_FD_155479 | JGI IMG/M metagenome (GOLD analysis project Ga0194123, IMG submission 155479) | Freshwater microbial communities from Lake Tanganyika, Tanzania - TA2015023 Mahale A surface | ecosystem: Environmental > Aquatic > Freshwater > Lake | place: Tanzania: Lake Tanganyika... | reverse complement strand
AGGAACTACGACTGCTCAACAACCACAATAAATAATCACAACTGAAGTTCTATAGGTCATTATGCCTTTACCAAAAATTAGCACTCCAACTTATGAGTTGGATTTGCCATCTACAGGACAAACAATCAAATATCGTCCATTTCTTGTAAGAGAAGAAAAACTACTTGTTCTTGCATTAGAATCTGAGGATTCGAAGCAGATTACAAATGCAATCAAGACAGTTATCAAAAACTGTATCGAGACAAAGAATATCAAGGTTGAATCTCTTCCAACATTTGATATTGAATATCTTTTCCTCAATATTCGCGGTAAGTCTGTTGGAGAAGAGATTGAAGTCAATATTATTTGTCCAGACGATGGGGAAACATCGGTTCCCGTAAAAATCAATATTGATGAAATTCAAGTTGAAAAGAATCCAGACCATAAGAAGCAAATTAAAGTTGATGCTTCTATCATGATGGAGATGAAATATCCATCACTGGATCAATTTATCAAAAACAACTTTGATTTATCTGGTAACAACGCAGTTGATCAATCGTTTGATTTAATTGCATCTTGCGTTGATAAGATCTACACTGAGGATGAGGTATGGACTGCTGCTGATGTAACGAAGAAAGAGATTGCAGAATTCTTAGATCAAATGAACTCTGCACAGTTCAAAGAAATTGAAGCATTCTTTGAAACAATGCCCAAACTCAGTCATAAGATTCAAGTTACAAATCCAAAAACTGAAGTTGAAAGTGAAGTTGTTCTGGAAGGGCTATCATCTTTTTTCGCGTAGGAATGGTCCATATGGACCTGGAGAGTTACTATCAACTCAACTTTTCGTTAATGCAGTATCATAAATATTCATTAACAGAGATTGAAAATATGATTCCTTGGGAAAGAGACATTTATGTTGCTCTTCTTAAGAATCACATAGAGGAAGAGGAACTCAAACAACGACAAACTAATGGCCGATAATCTAAACAACAAAAGAATATCAGCCCTTAGTTTAGTTGGTAAGGATAGGTATGACCAATATGTTCAAGAATTATCAGCACAGGGAACAATTGCAGGAAATCAATTAAGTCCTTCAGAAAGAAAAGAAGCATTCAAAAAAAGAAATAATAAAGTTGCATTTAAGACTTTTGTAGAGAAAGTATTACAAAAGAAAGCAGTAGCAACAGCAAGAATTAAACCAATTGGAATTAAAGCACTTCCTGCAGCAGGTGGCGCACTTGTCAAATATACGCCGCAAGCAGAAACACAAAAATCATCATTTGGTGTCTTAAAGATTTTAAAATCAATTCTTGATACTCTAAAGAATCAGTTTAAGTTTGATAAGAAAAAAGATGCTGATGATAAGAAAGAAGAAGAAAACGAGAGAAGAAGTAAAAGAGAAAGTGCTCTTGAAGGTGTAAAGAAAATTGGTGGTAAGATTGTTGATAAAGTAATTGCACCATTCAAAAGTATTTTTGATCGTATTTGGAACTTTATATTCTTTACATTACTTGGTAGAGCATTCACTCAACTGATGAATTGGTTGGGGGATCCAAAAAATTCTGAGAAAGTTGCAGTTCTTGGTAGATTTTTAAAAGATTGGTGGCCTGCACTTCTTGGATTATACTTCATGCCTTTCAAAGGTTTTATGTTAAAAACCCTTGGAAGTATTGCTGGATTTGCTGCAAAATTTGCATTAGTAAATCCTCTTGGTTTATCTGCTTCAGTTGCGCTTGGTGGTGAGTATCTTAGAAGAAAAGCGGATCCAATCAAACAGAAGATAACTAAAGAATATGCAGAAAAGGAAGCAAAAAGAACTGGAAAAACTCCTGAGCAAATAAAAGAAGAATTAAAAAAGATAGATGAAAGAAGTCAATTTTTAAGAAGTCTTGGTAATGTTAATGTCAATCCATACGAATATGCATCTGGTGGATTCATTAGTTCAAAAACTGGAATTAGAATTAGTGGAGCTGGTGCGGATACTCAACTGACAGCGTTACAACCTGGTGAAGTTGTAATGAATGTTCCAACAGTGAAAGCAGTTGGCGCAAATAATCTTCTTGCATTAAATTCAAAATATGGTGGCCCAAATGCAAACAAACCAAAATTTGCAAATAATATTCAGTTTGCAGATCTTGGTGGAATGGTTGGTCTAACTTGGAGACCGGGCACATCTCTTGAATTTAAGGCAAGTGGCCAAGCGGGAGATAATTTAAATCAATATAAGGCTGATCTTATCCTTGGACATGGAACTATTGGAGGAGGATATAATCCATTATTATTAAATCAGGGACTTGATGCATTAGAAGGCGCAAATTTGCCTCTGACTAAAGAAACAACTATTAACACATCAAACCCAACAAGAAAAGGTTTTTTTGGAAGTGGTTCCTTCAATATGTCCAGTTTTCAAAACTTTCTTCCAACTATAAATCAAAATACTCCAAGAAAAAAACCACCCCCAACAGAGGAAACAGGTCCTAGAAATGGAGATACTTCTGTACCACCAGTGACACCGACAGATGGTCGAAGGGATGGTATAATTCCAGTGACACCGACAGATGGTCGAAGGGATGGTACAATTCCAGTGATGCCGATGATGCCGAATGGTACAAGAAGTGAAAGATTTCAGGGTGGAGGAATGGTTAAAGGTACTACAGGAATTAAAATTTCTGGAGCAACGGCTGATAGAAGACTTACTGCAGTGCAACCCGGTGAATATATTTTGCCCACAGACACTGTATCAAAACTTGGATCATCTTTAATTGATAAACTTGTTGCCACGACTGATAGTAATTCAAATCCAACTAAATTTGGAAAAAGAAATCTAAGATATATGCCAACTCCACTTTCAAGAGGTGGTAAAGGTGGTGTTATGACTCTTCCTCCAATTACTCAATCAACATCAAATAATGTACCTATGGCTACAGCAGGAACGCCAGTTTCACCCTTCTCTGCAACTTCTTCCATGAGTGATAGAGGAACTATTGCGGATATTTACGGGATAGTATAAAATGGCAGTCAATACCCAAAAACTTTTACCTCCATCAAAACTGACAACAGCAGAAAGAATGTCTGCTTCTTATGACAAGAGAATTGATGATATTCTTAATTTTGAAATAAAAGAAAAACTTATAGATGTTGATAAGTTTTTTAAAAAAAATATTAAAGATAAGAAAAAAAAGGAAAAAGAAAAGAAAAAAGGAAAGCAGAGAAAAAAGAGAGCAGAAAAAGAAAGGAATTTGGAAACACCTAAAGGTATCAAAGGAGTAGAAAAAACAAAATCTTTAATTCCAAAGACTGGAATTTTGGATGCGGTTCAACGATTTGCTACCTTTACATTCTTAGGTTATTTGTTAGGTAAGTTTGGAGGAGAAACTCCGAAACTTTTAGGAATTCTTAAAAACGTAGGTCCGGTAATTAATACTACAGAAAAAATTATTGGTGGAATTTTTGAAGGTATTGTTGGATTTATTGATGCTGGATATAAGGCCCACGATCAAATGCGAGCACTCTCCAAAGATATTGGAGGAGAGAAAGCACAAAAAGTTTATGATGACTTTAGTTCTAATTTCAATAGATTCTTAAATGCCGTATTAACTTTTGGGTTATCAGAACTCGGTAGAGAAAGTGAAATTCCGCCAGAGAAAAAATCTGGTGGAGGAATGGTTCGTGGGTATGCAAGAGGGGGTCAATCAACAAGAGGTGGCAGAGTAGTAGGTGGCGCTATTGGAAGAACATTCAAAATACAGAGAGGAGTTCAAAGGCCACAAAGAGTTCAACCAGAAAAAGTGAGTCCCGGTAAAGATGTTGGTGGCAAATTAAAGATCGAAAAGTTATATCCAAATCCAAAACCAACTTCTGGAAAACGAACACCAAATCCATACAAAGCACTGACTGGTGTTTCTGAGAGTTTAGATAAAGGTGGGTGGATCGGTGCTTTAATGAGTGCTGGTGTTAAAGTTGCATTGGGTCAAAAAGTCAATGTAAGAAGAATTGCATCCACAGTTTCGAGTGGCGTTGAATCTTTATCACAGGCACAAGGCAGTAGTTTAGATACAGTAAGTCGTTCAATTCTGGGAATGGCTGATGGTGGTCGTGTACCTTTAGAAAAAAATGATCGAATGATGAGTGGTTTGCTTGCAACTTTGATCCAAACCAGAGTCAACGAAGCACTTAAAAATGTTACTGATGAATTACTTAAAGTTCCTGAAGCAACATCACCAGGAAGGCCTGGTGGAGGCGGAGATCCTGGCGGCGGTGGTGGTGGAACAAATATTGAGAAGATTAAAATGGGCGATTTTAGTGACGAAGATATTGATGTTCTTGGTAGAATGATTGCAGCAGAGGCAGGTAATCAACCTAAACTTGGAAAGGCAGGCGTTCTATCTGTGATTTTAAATCGTTATCGTCTTGCTAAATCTGGTGATCGTGGGTATATGCCACCTGGAAAAAATAAAGATAATGTAACTTTAAAGGATATCATATATGCTGAAGGTCAGTTTACTCCAATAACAGATGGTAGATTTGATAGAACTTCATCTGCTGCTGGAAAGAACGCTCTAGATGATGCAATTTCTGCATCTGGAAATGATCCTCAAAAGTTTAAACAAAAACTAATGAAAGATTTAAAGTTGAGTGAAGCTGATGCCGAACTTGTTGTAAGAGCGACGGCATTCTCTAATCCAAAAATCAGATCAGTAAGACCATTTAATACTCCAGAAGTTGAAGTGGGAGATCATGCATTCCAAGCATCTCCATATTCAAGAATAGGATCTTTTCCTGGGGCAATTTCTGCTAACGTTACTAAACTTGAAGGTGAAAGTAAAGTATCAGCAGATATCAAAGATTTTAGAAAATTTAGAGCAGCACAATTTGGTGCAAGTGCCGAAAGAAATCCAACAGCAGGAGGTGAATATTATCAAATAAGAGAATTGGGAGTTTATGGTAGAAAAGATTATAAAATAAGTCCTCTTGCTGATGACTTGTCATATGAAATTGAAGAGCATTCGGGCGCTGGTCATTATGAAAACCGTGCCTTTGATATTCCAGTTCCAAATAGTTCTGCGGAAGGCGATGCAGTTGCTCAATATTGGAGAAGTAAAGGTTATACTGTTATCTGGAAATCTGAGGGACACTACGACCATGTGCATGTGGAAGTTCCTGCGGATAAAGCAGATCAATTTTTTAAGATAGTTAAAACAGAAAAAACGAAATTAAAAATCAAGAAGAAAAAAGAAGAAAAGACAATAAAATCAAATCTTGAGAAGATAGTAAATAGAGTTAAGAAGGAAAAAAAACTTATAGATAAAAGACCTTGGTATGACAAGTTAGGATTGTTTGGTGGTGCAGCTGGAGCAGCATCCAGAGCATCTATGAGAGCATCAAAAAAACAAGGTGGTGGTTTCGTGGGACCACAAAACAAAAGAAATTATTCCTCACTTTCCATGTATCCATCTTACGACGATGGAGGCGGCATGATGGTTGCAATTCAACCAATAATTATTGAAAAACCAGTCGCAACGCCTACAGGAGGAAGTCAAATGATTGCATTCCCAATTCCTGTTGGTGTAAATAATAACATGGCCAGTTTAAGTAGGTAACGCAATGACTGCAAATATTCAAGCAGGTCCTGGTGAAGGCCAGATTAATATCTTTGAAATTGTATCTAATTACACTAAAAAAGGAACTGATATTAAAAATGGTATCATTGAACTCATATATTATGAGAGTATTTTAGACCATACAGTGAGAGCAACTGCAACACTCACCGATACTGGTTATCGAACTGCTGGTGCTGGGGCAGCTGCTGTTGAAGATAGTGATGTTAATTTGACCGTGGGTGAAAAGATAAATTTAAAGATCACTGATGGTTATGGAACTCAATTATATTTTGATGAGGAACTTGATAACCCCTTTAGACTTTTGCAAGCAAGAAATATACAAGAAAGTGTCAATAAAATTGTTTATACAATCGACTTAACTTCAACTGAATATCATACAAACGATGCGCTGAAAGCAAGAGTTGTAAAGAGATATGATGGCAAAATTCCAGATAATGTAAAGAGTATTCTTCAAAATACTCTCCAGACTAAAAAAGAAATTGATGTCGATGCTGGATTAAATTCTCTTAACTTCACTGGTAAGAGCGAAAAACCATTCTATCTTTGCACTTGGTTAGCAAAGAGATGTGTCCCAGATATTCAAAATTCAAAAGGAAAATTAGCAGGTTATTTGTTTTATGAAACTGCAGATGGATTTAAGTTCAAATCAATCGATAAACTTTTTCAACAAAAACCAAAAAGAAAACTGATCTTCAACAATTTAATTGGCCAAGTTCCACCAGGTTATGATGGAAAGATTTTAGATTATTCCTTTGATTCTACATTTAATTTAAAAAAACTTCGTGCAACTGGTGCAATCGGTCAGGCAGAGACAAGGACATTTAATCCTTTGTCTCATGAATATGGCAATAAGAATAAAGTGAATTCAAATATTCAATTCAATGAAACAAATACTGGAGGAACTGAGCGGATCAAGTACGGAGATGATCAAAATGAAACGACAAAAAGATATGTTAAGAATTTGGATGTTGGTGTGCTTCCAACAGGTAAAAAATTGGATGAACAACTGCAGAAGTCTAAGGAGTTGAATTTTGATGTCGATGAAGTTCTCATTCAATCTGCAATGAGATATAATAGTCTGTTCGCAATCAAACTCTCTGTTATGATTGCTGGCGACTTCGATATTCATGCTGGAGATTTGATTCACTGTGACTTTCCAGAGGTATCTTCAAACGAAACGACTTCTTATAGCAAGAAGAAAAGTGGTATATATATGGTAGCAGATATAGCTCATCGTATCACGAAGAACAATTGTTTTACATCACTAAATTTGGTTAGAGATTCAATCGGAAGGAAACCGTTCTAACATGGAAAAATCATTACAACAACACATCAACGATGACAGAGACGAATTAGATAATCCTAATACAAATTCTCAACGTCGTCGTCATATCGAAGATGAACTGGATGCTCTGGAAGCATATCAAGTCAATCATCCTGATGAGGATCATGATCCAACACATTTAGAATTATATTGTGACACACATCCAGATGCTTTAGAATGCAGGATTTATGAGGAATGATGTCATTTTTTAACGAACATTCAGGATCAATACCAGGAATTCTTTGGCAAGGTCAAATTGTCGATGATTCAACTTGGAAAGGCAATATACCTTCCAAAAAATGGCAAGATCCCAATCAAATTCCTGGATTTGGATTTCGATATAAAGTTAGAATATTTGGTAGAGACACCTCAAATACAAGCGAACTTCCAGATAGCCAACTAGAAATGGCTACTATCATATATCCAGTCACTGGAGGATCTGGAGGCGCCGGAGGTTTCCAAACTCCAAACTTAAGAAAAGGAACATTTGTTGTTGGTTATTATGCTGATGGAATTGATGGAAGAGAACCCGTTATTCTTGGTGCCGTTGCAAATAATGATCAAGTAACATTATCACAAAAAATTCCTCAATCAGGATTTACTCCATTTAGTGGTTATATTGGAGAAAAGGTCCCACTTTATTCTATTCCTTCTGGAGGTAGTGCTGCAGTTGGAGGCCCATTACCTAAAGAAGCATGTTTGACATATGAGACTTGGCTATCGGTTGAGGATCAACTGATGGAAGAAGATGGAAAGAAAACAACTTCTTTGAAGTCTCCAAAAAGATGTAAAGCATCTGATACAGATGAAACTAAAACCAAACTTGAGAATCTGATTAAAGATATTAATGAGGCACAAAAAGCAGTCAATTCTTGGACATCAGTTGTAGATAAGCCCATCAAATATAAAGGACAACAACTAAGTCTTGAAGAATATGTTGCCGTAAAACTTCAAGAAGCACAAAAACAAATTTCAAAATCAATTAAAGGAACTGTAGAGGGAATTAGAAAATATACAAAAGAAAAGGCAAACGAAAAATTTAAAAAAACATATATCACTACACCACCAAATGAATTACCTGCATTAAAGAAAAAAATTAAAACAACGGACAAATTACTTGATAAAATTTTTGATCAAATCATTGATAAATTACCTTCAATGATTTTTAAATTTTTAAATAATATGTTTGCCAAGGGTGCTGGAAAACTTATCAATGTTCCTCTCTGTGCCACAGAAAACTTTATAGGTGGTTTATTGGGTTCAATTTCTGGATTTATTACGAGTTCAATTAAAAAACTTCTTGCACCAATTCAAGGACTTGCAAGTTCTGCTTTAGGTCTTGCCAATGATATTCTCGGATTCATTAAAGGTCTCTTAGGTTATTATTGCCCACAGGTCACTTCTTGGAGTTTTTGGAAAGGAGCTCAGGGTAATATCACTGATACGATCAGCAGCGCACAAAATATCTTCAACAAGGCTCAACAAGTTGCAAGTAAGGTATCAAGTAGTGTTAATCCAGATAATTTTAACTTCGATTTCAATGTCAATGATTTATTAAATCCATTTGCATGTAATACAAATCCTAAACCATGTGGTCCTCCAAAGATCAAGTTTGTTGGAGGAAATCCAAAAGTTGCCGCCGCAGCTAATGCAATTATTAGTGCCACTGGTCAAGTAATTGGTGCTGATCTTGTTTCAAAAGGTGTTGGGTATCTTTCAACTCCTGCAGTTAAAATTGTAGATGACTGTGGTAAAGGAAAAGGTGCAAAAGTAATTGCAATTATGAAAAAAGATGATAAAAATGAAGATGGTGAAGATTCATTAAAAGTTGATAAACTTATAATTGAAGATACGGGAAATGATGATTACTTACAAAAATTTGATGGAAGCACTGGTGGAGATGGTAAAGTATTTGCTAAAGTATGTGATTCTACAATTCAAAAAGCAGACGGGACTTGGGATATTCCATATGAAAAAGGCCAAGAGATGAAGATTGAAATTGGTGACACTGTTCAATTCCCAGGTCAGCCATCTTATGTTTCAAGTATTGCACAGACCATCAAAGCACCAGGTTGTCCTCCAGAAAATATTATTGAAAATAAAATAATTACAGACGAGGGAAAACCAATCAACATAGAACAACTGAAGGAGCCAGAAAAATACTTTACCAAACTTTCAATGTGCGAAATTTATATTTCTAATCCTGGTCTAAATTATAGTGACAAGGACAAACTTGTTATTGAACCCGCAAATGGTGCAAAAGGTGAATTGGTTCTTGGAGCATTTGGAAGTATTGAGCAAGTTAAACTGAGTCAATGTGGTGAAGGATATACAGAAACGCCAAATATTTACATTCAAACAGAAAGCGGTTATAATGTAGAATTATTACCAGTATTTACTGTAGAAACCATTCAAGATATTACTCAAGTTTCACCAGTTGTTCAACAACAACTTATTTCAGTTATTGATTGTGTAGGTAAAATCTAATGGCAAAAGAAAACTATCATGCCATAAGATATGGCAATAAAAATGGCGAAATAAAATTTGGCCATATTCATAATGATAATGTCATTTCTTCCGCTATGGTAAGAAGTGGAAAAGACTATCGTCACTATATGACATTAGATAGTGAGGGCACACGATCTGGATGGACTCTAAATCGCTGTCCTGGTGTTTATGCAATCAAATGTGCTGACGATGTTTCTGAAGAATCAATTGGATTTATTTTAGAGGCAGTCAAGGGCGATATCGTCATCAAAGCAACAGATGGGGATGTAAGAATCGAAGGTAATAATGTTCAAATTATTGCCAATGGACACGATAATAAAAATGGTGTCGTAACAATTGAAGGCGATTCTGCTATTAATCTTGTCAGCAAAAATATTGAAATTAATGGAACTGCAACGGCAAGATTTTTTTCATCAGGAACTTGCGAAGTCGTTGGAAACAGCATTCTAAATATCTACGGTGGTCTTGCCGCATGTGCAACAGGATCATCTGCAAGTAAAAAATCAAAATACAATTCTGACCCAGAAAAATATAATAAATCTGGAGCACCATTTGGAGACTAATTATGCAATTTGACAATATAGCAGTAGGAAAAAAATTATATGTTGGAGAAGGTTCTCCAGAAGGAGCATTAGGCACTGGCCCTGCAGAAATTCGTGGGTCTGGATATGTTGAAGGGCCCCTTGTTGTTGGAGAACCACACCCATTCCTTACAGCAACTTTGATGGTTGGCGAAGCAAGTAATACCGATATTCTTAAAGATCCATTTATTCCAGGCACATTATGTGGAGGTGTGAATAATCCATACTCATTAGCAGTCAAAGGCCCATCAGCATTTATTGGCCCTGTGGATACATCCGAACAACTCCAAGTTGGAGGCAATCTTCTTGTTCAAGGTAATGTAATATCAAATTGTGGAGGTCACGTTCTTTCTGCTAAAAAGAACTTTGACATTCCTCACCCAACAAAAAAAGGGTGGAGACTTCGCCACACTTGTCCAGAAGCTCCATATAATGATGTTTATATTCGCGGAAGAGTCAGAAACAATACTGAGATTGATCTTCCAGAATACTGGAAAGACTTTGTTGATTGGAAATCAATTACAGTTCAATTGACTCCAATCGGTGCTCATCAGCATATTATTATCAAAAGAATTGATGAAACTAAAGTATATCTTCAATCAAATGGAGGAATTCCAATCGATTGTTTTTATCATATTTTTGCTGCTCGTGCCGATGGCGAAGATTTAATTCCGGAGTATCAAGGTCAAACCCCAGCAGATTATCCAGGCAATAACGATCAATATTCAATCTCAGGTTACCATTACGACATTAAGGAAAATTAATTATGGCTGATACATTTGATTCTAATGGAGAAATTGTATCTCCAACAAAAGTGGATGGATTTACTCTCAAACCGGTAGCATCTGGAAAAAACTGCGAAAAATTTGCCGGTGGTTGGGGAAATCAAATGAATGATTTTGAGTATATTTGGTATGGAAATTTAAATCAAGCAACATATCCTACAGAAGCTTGTACTCCTTATCATCATAGAAGAGCTAAGATTGATTACTTTCATGTCAATAATGATATTACTATTGCTGGAGATTGCGGAACGGCGAACGTCACTATATTTAAAGGAGCAAGTTTGACTTTGAATGGTATTGTAAGTGCTCATACTGGTTCTTTTGCTGTAAAACCATTTAATATCCCACATCCAACAAAACCAAACATGAGACTGGTTCATGCATGTTTGGAAGGCCCAGAAAATGGCGTCTATATTCGTGGAAGATTGACAAATAGTAATGTGATCGAAGTTCCAGAGTATTGGAGTGGTCTTGTAGATTCAGAGTCAATTACAGTTACTTTAACTCAAATTGGTTCCTCTCAAGATTTAATTGTTGATAAAATTGAATGGGGCAAAAAGATTTATATTAAATCTGGTAACGCAAGCAATATTGACTGTTATTATATTGTCAATGCAACCCGTAAAGATGTTGCTCCACTTCCAGTGGAAATGGGACAGGATGAAGAGTGGCCCTACAAAGGTTGACACAATATCTTCATCGTCCTATAATACTAAGGCAATCACAACACAACTCAATGCAAGATGAATATCTGAGTCGATGCGTCATCGATCCGATCAAGCGATCCATTTATCTCTATTCAAATGAAGGAGCAGAAAAAACAGTTAAATGTGATACTGTTGAAGAGTTTATGAGTGTTCTGCAGTTTGTTCGAGAAACTGTGGGTGAAGATGTCCTTTCTTATGCAAGTCCTGTATGAGACCTGAAACAAGACAGTCAATGGAGATGTTGTTCCAAGCAAAGTGGAATCTTCCCAAAGCAGCTGCAAATTGTGGATTGACTTCAAAAGAAATGAAAATTACATTTAATGAATACTGTCGTCTCAATCCACCCACTTATGTGGCGGAATGAGTTTTTTGGGGCGATGGTGGAATCGGTAGACACACCAGACTTAAAATCTGTTGGGCATTGCCCGTGGGGGTTCAAGTCCCCCTCGCCCTATTAGAAGTCACTCTCTAAATATACAAAAGTAGAGCATCTACTATGAAGTACCGCATTGATGCCAGATACGTTTGGTACAATCAAGGAACTCAAATTGTTTTAATGTATTTTATAGAAGGTATTCCATTTACTTTTGATGAACTTCCAGACGAATCTATATTTGATCTGGAATTAATAAATGTGGCAGACAAAGAACGAAGATACGAACCAGATGACTTATACAAAACGTCTCTCTATTTGATTGATGAACAGTGTCATCCTATGTTGTTCGAACTTGAACTGGAAAATCCAGAAATGTTGCCACAAGATTAATATGCCCTTGTAGCTCAGTGGTAGAGCAATGGTTTTGTAAACCATTTGTCGCAAGTTCAAGTCTTGTCGGGGGCTCTGAGTTCTTATAACTCCAATGTCATTAATTTCACAACAAGATCGCATGATGGCCATTGAGGCACTAGAATATTATGTTCAAAAACTTAAAGACGATAACTGCACTGCTGCCTCTATCACGGCATTCCAAACCCTCCTTAATTGGATCGAGCTGGAGCATTTCAAGCATGAAAATTAATCTTTGGTACTGTAAAGATATGAAGCAATGGCGTTGGACATTGACTGATGATAGTCGTCCAATCGTCAAACAAGAATCTGGACAACAACCATATCTTCGTGACGCTATGAATGATGTGGCAAATACTGTAGAATACATGATGGAATGTAAACAAGGTGAATGAAATCTGATTTTTATATTGATAGAGTGAGTAAATCTGATATCAAAGACCTTCTTTACACTCACCATTATCTAAAAGACGAATCAAAAGATTTCAAGTCTGGTTTCAACTATGGATTATATCGCAAATCATTTACAGACGTTCTTAGATTGGGGCCCTGTCTTGGTGCTTGCGTCTTTACTGGTCTACCAGTACCTGAAATCGCAGTAGGAGCATTTGGATTAAATCGTGATGAACAACAAGGAATATTTGAACTCTCAAGACTTTGCGTCGAACCTGTTACGCAGTCACAAGAATATAACATCACTTCTTGGTTTGTATCACGAGCGATTAGACAACTTCGGAAAGATACTGAAGTTAAAGCAATCATTTCTTATGCTGATTCAAATCACCATACTGGTATAATTTATCGTGCTTGTAACTTTAAATACGCAGGTCTATCGGATGCAAAAAAAGATTTCTATTATTCAGACGGAACTAAACACTCTCGTGGAAAAATAAAAGGTTCTGAAGGCAAATGGAAAGATAGAAGTCGCAAACATCGTTATGTAATGATCTTTGATAAAAACTTAAATCTCTTGTGGAAAGAACAAAAGTATGGTATAATATAATCTCCGTGTGAAGGAGTGCGGAAGAGAAGGTCTAAATAGATCTTCTCTTTTTTCATGTCATAAATAATCCATAACGGAAACTATAGTTTTAATAAGATGGGTCTCTCACGCTTAGATAATTTTCTGAAATCTGTTCGTGGTACAATTTTATATGTTGATCCAAGTAGCATTGATGCAACAGACAATATTCAAAATCAGGGCAATTCATTAGCAAGACCCTTCAGAACAATTCAGAGAGCTCTTGTAGAATCAGCAAGATTCTCCTATCAGCGCGGGGCCAATAATGATAGATTCGGTAAAACAACAATTCTCGTATATCCCGGCGATCATATCATTGATAACCGTCCAGGATGGATTCCAGATGGTGCAAATAATTTCAGAAGAAGAACTGGTGCAACATCAAATGATTTGAGTGAGTGGGGATTAAGCACAGTTTTTGATTTAACTGCGGAAAATAATACACTTTACAAGTTAAACAGTATTCACGGTGGGGTAATTGTTCCACGAGGAACTTCTATTGTTGGTATGGATTTGAGAAAAACAAGAATCCGTCCAACTTATATTCCAAATCCAGAAAATGATGACATTGAAAGATCTGCAATCTTTAGAATCACGGGTGGTTGCTATTTCTGGCAATTTTCTATTCTTGATGCAGATCCAAACGGAAACTGCTATAAAGATTATACGAGTAACATTTTTGTTCCCAATTTCTCTCACCACAAATTATCTTGCTTTGAATATGCTGATGGTGTAAATGATGTTGATATCAATGATGCATTCTTGACATATAAAACAGATCGAACAGATCTGGATATGTACTATGAAAAGGTTGGGATCTGTTATGGATCTATCAGTGGTAGAGAAATCTTTGATGATTATCCATCGACTGATCAAGATTTTGAGCCCGTTATTGACGAATATCGTATCGTTGGCTCAAGAGGTGCTGAGGTTGGGATTACCAGTATTCGTGCCGGTGATGGAGTTATTGCAACTACAACAATTACAGTGACTCTAGAAGAGTCATTTCCAGAATTGAATGTGGACACTCCAATCACAATTCAAGGTATTTCCGCAGACGGTTATGATGGCAAATATGTTGTTTATGAATCAATAGATAGCACAACTCTGACCTATAAGGTTCAAAATGTTCCTGCAAATGCTTTGCCAACAACAGCAGGGGCAACGTTAAATATCAATGTTGATACTGTAACCTCAGCATCACCATATATTTTCAATGTTTCTGCACGTTCTGTGTATGGAATGTGTGGGATGCTTGCAGATGGTAACAAAGCATCTGGATTTAAATCAATGGTTGTTGCTCAATTCACCGGAATTGGACTTCAGAAAGATGATAATGCATTTGTCAAATATGATTCTGCAACTGGTCAATATGAGGACTCCACAACCGTTACAAATCTGAGCACAGACTCAAGAGCTATCTATAAACCAGCGTATGAAAATTTCCATATCAAAGCAGTTAATGATTCATATATTCAGATCGTATCTGTTTTTGCCATTGGTTATGCAAATCACTTTGAAGTTGATAATGGTGGAGATTTTTCGATTAATAACTCCAATTCCAACTTTGGAGCAAGAGCTTTAATTGCAAAAGGATTCCGAAAGGATGCATTTGCAAAAGATGATATTGGTTATATTACTCATATTATTTCACCACAAGAAAATCAAGCGAGCGAAAAAAATGTATCATTCTTAAGTCTTGACCGTACAAATACCGTAGGAATTGGTTCGACCGATAGACTTTACCTATATCAGAAAACAAATCAGAATGATTTACCAGAAAATGTTATTGATGGATACCGTTTTGGTGCAAGAATTGCTGATAGATTATATTTACAAGTTACATCAAGTGGTATAAGCACAGAATATTCGGCAAGAATTGTTATGCCGAATACTACAATTTCTTATGAAAAGTCACACACAGTTGGAAAATCACTTGTTGGAATTAATAGTATTGCATCAAATACAATTACATTAACATCCAATCATACTTTTGCAAATGGCGAAACAATTCGTATAATCAGTGATAATGGACATCTCCCCGATGGTCTGAATGCAAACCAAATTTACTATGCAATTACTTCTGGAATCGGTGCAAATCAACTTAGGATTGCACAATCTTTGACAGATGCGATCAATACAAATCCACTCATAATCAATACAAAAGGTGGTGTGCTCAAAGTTGTAAGTAGAGTATCTGATAAGAATTCGGGAGATATTGGTCATCCTATAGGATTTGATACTACAAACTCACAATGGTATGTAAATGTTGCTTCTGCATCCACAGAAAACACAATTTATTCTCTATTGAATACAACTTATACAGAAACAACGACACCAAGAACATATATTAAGAGAACACCAGATAATAGAGGCATAACAGAGACAGTTTATCGTGTTCGCTATGTCATTCCAAAGGATTCTCCAACGGTTGCAAGACAACCAATTGATGGATATATTTTACAGGTTTCAAATGATACTCTTGGAACTAGTGCAACTGAAATTCAAAAGTATTTCAGTACTTCTTCCGCAACACTTTCAAACACTACAGAGCTAAGAAATCCGGGATTTATTGCAACCTGCAGTTATAGTTCAGGCACTGCAAGTATTATTACTGAACTTCCACATAATTTAGTTATTGGATCTCAAGTTGAAATCTTGAATGTCAAGAGTACTAACAATCCTACTGGTATTGCTAATTCATTTTTTAATGGTACATTTACAGTCACAGGAATCAGTAGCACAAAGCATTTCAGTTATACTCTTTCTAATAATCCAGGCAATTTCCAAAGTGATGTTAATACAAGAAACATAAATCTTCCTCACTTCAAGAGAAAAAGAACAAATAACACTTATCAAGTTTATAGAGGTGTTGAATTACAGAAGTATGAGAGTAATGTGCAAGATGGTATCTATCATCTCACTTTAGTTGAGAATTCAATTTCACCAACAGTTTCTCCATTTACAAACTTCAAATTATCTCAACCAATTAACAATCTGTATCCACAGACAAATAGAGATAATATCGATTCTGATCCAGAAGCTGCAAAGTGTTTTGCTGTTTCGGGAGAGATTGGTAAAGTTGTCATTAATGATCCACAAAAGAGTTTATCAAGACAAACAATTCAAGACCAATTCCTTGACTTAAACGTTGGACTTGGAATTACTAATGTGATTTCTGGTTCAGGCACCACTCATATAATCCACACTACACTGGATCATGGATTCTCTGGAATTACTTCTGTAGGAATTCAAACTGGTGGTGCAGGATATGATGTTGGAACATATTATAATGCTCGTCTTACAAGTTTGAACAGTGGATTGGGAGTTAATGCCACTGCTGTTGTAACCGTTGGCGCTAGTGGAACTGTCACCGCTGTTAAGATTATGCATGGCGGTTCTTCTTATGTCGTTGGAAACTTGTGTGCCATCAGTGGTATTGGAACTGTTGGTTCGGGTGCATCAGTTACTGTAGCGAATGTTTATAACCCAAGTCAAGAGGGTTTAAGTATTTCTGGTATTACTTCAGATTCTTATGCCGAATACAATAATCTGTATAAGATTATTCATGCCAATAACCCAAAAGAACTTTATGTTCAGTCATCAAATTCAATCGCAGGTTATACTACAACTGGTGTAGGAGTTACTGCCGCAGCAGATGCAAGTGTGGTTTCTACAGGAAAAGTTCTTGGAATTTCAACTTTTACATATAATGGAACTACACAAGTTGGTATTGTAACTTTCACTGGTGCTCATGGATTTAAGATTGGCAATAAAGTTAGATTTGGTGGAGCAGTAAGCATTATCTATAATGGAGACCATATTGTAGATGATGTTATCGTCAATTCTACAACAGGTATCAGCACATCATTTAAAATTGTTGGCCTTGGAACCACGGCACCATCCACAGGTGGAACGATTGAAGTTTATCGTCACGCATTAACTTCTCAAGGTGGACTTGTCACAAAAACAAATGAAAGAACTTCAGGTCGATTAACTGAAATTTATGCTGGAATTACGACAACTCTCGCAACAGAGATTACAGCAACTGCTTCAGAATCTTCGCCAATTTATATCACTAATTCTGATGTTCTTGGATTTAAAATTGGAGATTATTTCTCAATTGATGATGAAATCTTTAGGATCAGAATAACCCCTGCTGCTGGTGTAATCTATGTCTTTAGATCTGTTCTTGGCACCAATCGCCAAGCACATGCTGTGGGATCAATCGTTAGAAAGATCAATCCATTACCAATTGAATTGCGTAGAAATTCTATTGTTCGTGCATCAGGTCATACTTTTGAATATCTTGGATATGGCCCTGGTAACTATTCTACCGCATTCCCAGAGAAACAAGATCGTTCTCTGTCGGAACGTGATCAATTATTTGCACAATCAATCAAAATTGACGGTGGCATCACCATCTATACTGGTATGGATGATCGTGGCAACTTCTACACTGGCAACAAAAAGTTAAACTCAGCAACAGGTCAAGAGGAGATTTATGATACTCCAGTTCCAACAATTACTGGAGAAGATATTGGGGAGGGTGGAATTAACATCGGATTTGATGTTCTCTCACCACTTGAGATTAACGTTAATCGTTCAATTCGTGTTGGTGGTGGTGATGACAAATCACTGGTGTCACAATTTGACGGCCCTATCATCATCAATGAAAAGGTTACATCAAACTCAGATAAAGGAATCGAAGCGAAATCAATTTATCTTCAAGGGACTGCTGATGTATCACGCAAAATTACTTTTGACACTCAAATACCAACATCTCAAAGTAATCCTGGTGACATAAGTCTCAATGCAAACCCAATAAATGGTGGTTACCTTGGTTGGGTTTATACCGATACTAATGATTGGAAAAAATTTGGATTAGTTTCCAAGAGCTCTACTGCGATGGATGTGACTGTTGATAGTATTGAAATTGGAACTGGAGGTATCATTTATGGTTCTAGTAGTAATGTTGGCATTGGAACAACACTTCCAACTCATAAGTTAAGTGTTTCTGGTGATATCAAGGCCGGAGCAAATAGTACTCAAGGTTTGATTCTGACATCACCGAATGGCAATGAATTTAGAGTTACTGTTAACAACTCCGGTGCTTTAGTGATAACTTCTGTATAAATATAAAAAAGTATCGAGGGGAGAGTGAACCTCAATGTCCGTAAATAAGAATTTTATCATTAAAAACGGTCTTGAAGTTCGCAACGGTTTAATCTTTACTGATGTAGCAAAAGCAAATGTCGGCATAGGTAGCACCAATCTCAGTGTTCTCTATAAGTTTCACGTTGTTGGTGGTATTGGTGCCACCTCTTTAACTGTAACTGGAGTTACAACTACAACCTCCGCAGTTATTACTACCTCCGCAGTTGTTGGTTCTGCTGTAACAATTAATTCGTCAGGAGTTGGTGCAAATAATTTAAATGTTAGTGGTATTGTAACATCCTCCTCATATTATGTTGGAACCACAACGGTATTCAATACTGTCAGTGGGCAACTTACTCTTGCTGGTATTCAGACAATTGATTCAACAACAAAAGCGTCTTTGGAAAGAGAATTAGCTTTAGATCCAAATAACTTTAATAGTTTAAATGTTCAGGGCGGCATATCAACTTTAGGTAGTGTTAAAATAACATCTGGAATTATAACTGCCGTAAGTGGTGTGATAACTTATTTTGGTGATGGTTCTGGTCTGACTAACACTTCTCCAGGTCCAGCAGGGTCTGTAAATAATGTTCAGTATAATAACGGTTCGGTAACCGCAGGTTCAGATAATTTTGTATTCACGGGAACTAATGTTGGCATCGGAACCACAAATCCAGGAGCAAAACTTGATGTTGCAGGTGATGTAAGACTTTCTAGTCCTGACGCGGAAATTGAATTCAACACTGGTGGTGCAAGGTTAAAAGGAAGAAGTAATGCACTTTCTATTCATACTGGTTCTGGATTAGATAGTGAGGCAAGTGAACAGATAAGAATTAATAATACTGGTGTTGGCATAGGAACCACAAACCCAACATCAAAACTACATGTTATTGGTGATGGTAGATTTAGTGGTGTTGTCACTGCAACATCTTTTCACGGAGACGGTACAAATATAACAAATGTTGGTGCAAGTCTGAACGCAGGAAGTGGAACACAAAATATTCTTCTTACTAGTATTACAAGTGGAGTTTTAACTTCAGTTTCAATTGATACAACACAACTGCAGTGGAATCACAATACTAATACATTAAACACTACAAATATAGATTTAACTGATAACTTATTTGTTACTACTGGCATCTCAAGTCTTAGCGCCACTACTGCTACTGCATTAAATGTATCAGGTATTTCAACCTTTGTTGGTATTACCACTAGTACCTCAACTCTCTTTGCAAATCAATTAAGTGTTGCTGGAGTCTCTACCTTTGCTGGTATAACCACAGTTACTGGTACTACTCTATTTGCAAAACAATTAAATGTATCAGGTATTTCAACCTTTGTTGGTATCGGGACATTCGAATCAACATTATTTGCCAATCAGGTAAGCGTAACAGGTATTGTGACAGCTGCAGATTTTAACTCAACATCTGATGCAAATCTCAAACAAGACATTCAAACGTTTAAAAGTGCATTAGATATCGTATCAGAACTTCGTGGTGTTAGGTTTAACTGGAAGAAAGACAATAAACCATCTGTAGGTGTGATTGCACAAGAACTTGAAGAAATTCTTCCTGAACTTGTGAGTGATAGCAGTCCCAAGACAGTTAATTACAACGGCATCATTGGTGTTCTGATTGAAGCAGTCAAGGAATTGTCTGAAGAAGTAAAATCATTAAAAAATCAAATAAATAATCAATAAAAAAGAAAGATGACAATTAAAATTAATGGAACAGATATTATTGATCAAAATAGAAATATTTTAACAGCTATTTTGAAAAATTATACTGAAACTATACATAATTTAGGTGCTCTTTCTGCCGGTACTACAAACATTAATATGGCAAATGGTACTGTTTTTACAGCAACATTGCCAACATCAGGAACAGTAACCTTTACGTTCACAACTGGTGGTGTGAGCGGTGCTGCAAGTTTTCTATTAATTTTAACAAATGCTGGATCTGGATCTGCAACTCTTGCATGGCCCGCATCTGTAAAGTACACTGGAGGAACTGTTCCTGATAGAACAACAATTGTAAGTAGAACCGATATATGGTCTTTTAATACGCTTGATAATGGTTCAAATTGGTATGGAAACATTGCCCTCTTTAACTTCGCATAAATATGACAATTAAAATTAATGGAACAGATATTATTGATCAAAGTAGAAATATTTTATCTTCTATTTTTAAAAATTACACAGAATCTGCATATAATTTAGGTACAATTGCATCTGGAACAACCATAATTGCTGCATCAAACGGTAATGTCCAGTACGGAACAATGTCTAATGCAGCGACTACACTCAATCTCAGTGCTTCTGGTATACCATCTTCAGGTGCTTTTACTCTTGTTTTATATTTGACAAATCCTTCTTCTACTGGGTCTTTATCTTTAGCCTTCACAGGAGGAACCATAAAATGGCAAGCAAATACAAATGCAGCATCTTCGCTGTTATGGACAACGACTGCGAATAAAACAAATGTATGGGTTTTTTTAACGCTTGATGCTGGAACAAATTGGTACGGGGCTCTTTCACAAGTAAATCTATAAATATTCAAAAGTTTTACTAATATTATGAAAACAAAATATACAGATTTCATTGGAATGTATGAGAATGTATATCCTGATGGATTTTGTCAGCATATGATTGAAGAATTTGAACGTCTTGACCAATTTGGAATGGTTGGTTCTCGCCAACAAGATGAAAATACGTTAAAAACATCGAAACATGATGATTCGGTAATGTTGAATGTAAGGAATCATCCAACTTCATCCTTTGAAGGAGTATCAGCAATAGAAATATTTTTTCAAGGATTGCAAAATTGTTTTGACGAATATGTAAATGAATTTGATATATTAAAAGGTCCATCTTTAAAATGCAGTTCTGTTAAAATGCAAAAAACAATGCCAGGTGGTGGTTATCATGTGTGGCATCCAGAACAAGGAAATGGTGAGCAAGCTTGGAGAGGATTGGTCTATTCTTTATATTTGAATTCTTTAGAATCAGATGCCGCTGGAGAAACAGAATTCTTATATCAAAGATGTAGAATTCCACCTAAAGAAAATTGTATGATAATATGGCCAGCAGGATTTACACATACGCATCGTGGCAACGTTGTTTATGGGGATAAACCTAAATATATAATAACAGGTTGGTTTTATTACGATTAAAAGAATATGGCATTCGGAGCATCGGGCAAATCAATCATTGGAGGGTCTCAAGTACCATCTGCGACTTCGGTTCCCGGCACAACTACCTTAACGTTTAATAATCCGGGACACTTTAGAGTTCCTTCTCGCGTAAGAAGAATTAATATGACCGGCCATGGTGGGTCTGGCGGCGCCGGTAACCCCGGCACCGGAGGTGCCGGCGGCAGTGGTGGTCAAGGTGTGAGTGGAAATGGTCGTGTGTACCAACATCATGGACATCAAGCGGCCGCTGGCCCTGGCGGGGGCGGCAATCCTGGACTTACTGGCAACACCGGCGGAAATGGAGCAGGCGGTGGTGGTGGTGGTGTTGGCGGGCCGCCAGGGATTCCCACTCCTTCAAGAAATAATATGAGTGGATCAGGTGGATTTACAGGCAACACACCACATTCAATGGGCGGCACCGGTGGTAACCCTGGGGCCCTGGTCATAAGTCCAGTCCCACCAGGCGGGAATATGGGCCAATCTGGCGGGGCTGGAAATTCTGGACCTCAAGGAAATGCGGGAAGCAACGGCAACGCGGGCCCCGGCCATTCGACGCAAGGTACTCATGCCAGTATCAATGCACATGAAAATGGGGGGCACAATCAAGCAGGGCAACAGGGGCAGGCAGGGCAACCAGGAAGTCCTGGCGCGGCGAGCGCACCGGCATATATTGCCTTTGGATCTATCGCGGGCCCAGTAATAGCAACGTTCAATGGAGGGGCTGCCGGCGCTGGAGGAGGCTCAAATCCTGGAGCTACAGGTGGAACTGGACTCGGAGCTCATGGTTTGGCTGGACATCCTGGTTTTGGTGGAAGTGGAAATGCAGGTAACCCTGGATTTGCCGGCGCAGGCGGCGCCGGCGGACAAGCCGGCGGTGGTGGTGGTGGGGGGCAAGGATCACATATTAATCCTGCACCTCTCCGTAACAACCAAGGAAGAGGTGCAGGTGGTGGAGGTTCTGCAGGGACAGGAGGTTCTGCAGGACAAGCAGGACTACCTGCTTCACGTCAGAATGCTCCTGGAAATCCTTCACCCCACGGCCAGTCTGGACAAGGAGGAGTATCGGGATATTATGCTCCAATTTTTCCAACTCACAACGCAGGTCCTGGTGGAGGAGGTGGATCTAGTGCTCATGGTTCTGGTGGGCAAGGTGGTCATCATGGAAATCCTGGAAACCAACAACCAGCACAAGCTTCAGTTAATGGGCATACTGGACAAACATTTCATGGACAACCAGGTGCTGCCGGACATGGTGGTACTGGACAAGCAGGACAACCTGGAGCAAATGTTCCTACAACTAACTCCAACGTGTATGTTATTCCTGGACAAACATATGCACTTAGTGTTGTTGGAGGAACGATCGTGATTAGTTGGAATAATCAATAAATAACAAAGAGTTTACTATTCTTTTTCGGATTGTATCATGTCAAAAACATCGCCAGAATATAAGAAAAAATTGAGTGAAATGCACGAAGAAAATTCGTACAGTAGTATGATGCAAAGTAGAACTCGTGCCAGGTCTATTTCATCCGGACCAACTGGAGGTGGTTCAATCGAAATTGCAATGAGAGGTGATTTTGGTAGCATGTGGACTCCATTAAGACCCACTGAAGTTGTTGAATTTATTGAGCAACTTGCAGCATCTGTGGGTGTAGAAATTGCTATGAGACCAAAACAAAACTTCAGCGCATGGAGATCGTGGCATGATGATGAAGATTCATCTGCATATTGGAAAGGATCTGCTGATTGGGAATTAGCACATCAAAAAGAACAAAGAGCATTTAGAAACATTGAAGTTGAAGTTGAATTGGAGAAAAGAAAACAAATCCTTGCCTTGCAAGCAGAGCATGAAGTGAAGCAACTTGCAGGAGAACTTTTTGGTGAACAAAAACAATTAGAGTCATCAACAGAACAAGAATCTTTTGAGCAAATTGAAGAACCCCAAGTTAAACCTAGAAGAAAAAGGAGAACCCAACCATGATTGATAAATTTTATGCTTTTATTGATGAAGATGAAAAAAGTATCAATCTTATTGACAAGTTACCCAAGAATTGGCGTAATATCAATGGTCTTTGCTTTATGTCAGATTCTGAATTGAAAGAACTTGGTTGGATCAAGATTGTAAATTCGGATATAAAAAATTATACTTGTACAAAGGAAATCTTAACTCAATTCAAATATAAATTGTGCGATGAAGTTGCTAATCTTCGTTGGGAAGCACAAACCGAGGTAGTAACATATAACAAAAACACATATATTCTAAATGAAAAAACTGTAAATTCGTTATATCAAAAGAGAATGATGGTTGCAAATAATTTAACAAAGACTTATAATTGGAAATCACGTGATGATATGTTAGAATTGACAGGTGCCGAGATTGTAAATTTAACAGATACAATTCACAATTACATTCAAGATTGTTTTGATATTGAAAGTGAGTTTGCCTCAAATATACTTTCTAAAAAATCGCTGAAAGAACTGCTAAACTTAGACTGGACCATCACTTGGCCTTCCACTGAACTCCTATGACATGATCTCCAAATATTTGAAATCTTATAATTCTCTTGACAATATTCAACCTTTAAGAGATAGAATTTTTGAAAATATAAATGATTCATCTTCATATTGGTATTTAAATCAACATAATTATGAATCATACGTCTGGAATGATTGTATCTTTTCCTCTGATGAACTAAATTCAATTATAAAAATTGGAACCACATTAAACATGGAGAGAGCACAAACGGGTGGTGCTGGAGAAAACTGTTTAGATCATCGTCGTTCTTTTGTATCTTGGATTCCTACAAATTCATATACTTCGTGGATTTATAATAAATTATCTCAATCGGTGATTGAAATAAATCAACAGTTTTTTCAATTCGATTTAACTCAAATAGAAAGACTTCAATTTACTCACTACAAATCCGAAGAAGAAGGTTGTTATAAGAAACATATAGATCCATTAACATGGAACGTGCCACATAATCGTAAATTAAGCGTTGTCATTCAACTTTCCGATCCAAGTGAATATGAAGGTGGAGATTTGATGCTTTATCATGGTCATGAAGGGATAAAAATTCAAAAGAAAAAAGGAATGGGAGTTTTCTTTCCATCTTATACATTACATGAATGCACTCCAGTTACTAAAGGAGAACGGTATGCTTTAGTGGCATGGGTTCATGGGCCGCCGTTTCGTTGAGGTATCGTTATGAGTTTTAAAGAAAAAGGTTATCATGTAGTCAAGAATTTTCTTGATAAAGACTTTACGTACTTTATTCAAGATTATTTCTTTTTAAGAATTAAGGCTGGTCATGCTGATACCAACGATAAGCAAGCTCCATTTTCGTATTCGTTTTATAGCGATCCGTTTATGGAAACCATATTAGAGGCATCTATAGAACCATTGAGTGAAATTTCTGAATTTAAATTACTTCCGACTTATACATATAGTCGATTATATGGTGTTGGAGATGAACTTGTAAATCATCGTGATCGGCCTTCATGCGAAATGTCCGCAACACTTGCATTGGGAATTCCTGAAGGAGAATCAATTAATCCAATTTATTTTAGTAAAAATGAAGATAAAAGTGATCCTGTAGAAGTTTTACTTGAACCAGGTGATCTTTGTCTCTATAGAGGATGTGATTTATATCATTGGAGGCCTCCCTTTACGCAAAAATGGTATCTTCAAGCATTTTTACATTACGTCAATGCTGATGGTCCTTATGCGGATCACATTTATGATAAAAGACCTTACCTTGGAATGTCATCCGAACATAGATTATCATGTGTGCAGTAAACGTAGTACATATTCCTTTATTTCCTTCCCTCATATCACAAATTGAATGTGAAGATTTTCATTCAATTCGTAATTCATTGATTTCTTGGATCTATGAATATCAAAAAACGGATAAAGGTGTTCAAAAATCTAACCAAGGTGGATGGCAATCAGACGATCGTTTTTATCAACATCCAACTTTTATTAAGTTTTATGATTATATGTTGAGTCATATTGTAACATTTTCACCATATAAACACGATTTTCATTTGTGTAATATGTGGATCAATATTAATGGAAAAAACGATTATAATGAAATGCACGATCATCCAAATTCGCATATGTCCGGAGTTTTTTGGATAAAAATACCCAATAATTCTGGATTAATTAGATTTAAATCACCTAGATCTTTTGCAAGATGTAAATATTTTGAGTGTATTTCGGATGAAATAAAAAAAAATTTATACATGGATTTTTGTTGGAATTTTAATCCGGAAGAAGGTGCAATTATGCTTTTTCCATCAGATCTTGAGCATAGCGTTACATCGAACCAATCCGATGAAGATAGAATTTCAATTGCTTTCAATCTTCGTTTCAGTTGAGACCACTTTAAAAACTGCCACAGACCCCGCCAGAATCGCCTGTGCGGGGTTTTATAATGGCCGCAGATAGCAGGAGTCCATGAGACTTACAACAACCGAAAAACTGGTCTTTGTCGGTGCATTCGTGAACTTTCTGCACTGGGGTGTTAAAGTAACTGAATCGGTTCTGAATTATGCTCTCTCTTGAAATTTCTGGTTACAACTATTCCAAGCGTCGTTGCGAACGCATTGTAAATTGGTTTATTGATAAACATCTTCCCAGACACAAACTGGATATTTCAATTCACCACCGTGGATTGTATCGTGAAGGTGTGTATGGTTGGGTGTGGGCCACTGATTGTAACTATCGTCCTCGTGCATTTGAGATTGAAATGCATAACTTCATGACGCCTGAACATTATACCAAAACGCTTCTACATGAACTTTGGCATGTGTATCAACACGTACAAGGTGCTCTGAAAGATCGTTATGGTAAGAGACATTGGAGAGGCATTGATTTCTCCAATGTTGACTATGAAGATCAACCATGGGAACAACAAGCAGTTGAGATGGAAGAAGTGCTCTATGGAGAGTATCTGGAGTACTTGACAGAAACTCATAAATCCCTGTAGAATACCTTTGTCCGGGTTGATGAGATGGCTATAAAAACTGTAGAGAGACACAAATATAACGGAGACACAATCATCAAGACTCGTACATTGAGTTTTGAGCCTTACAGATACTCAGAATATAATATGTGTCTGGTGATGGGATTGATTAAACGCAATCTGTTACCAGATCTTTTAACGCCAAAGTATCGAGCAGAAAATCAAACAAATTTATATTACGGACATTGCTATCACTCTACACAGGCATTGTTCTATCTGATGGATACTGATCGGTTGCAACCAATGAGTGGTAAAGATTACCGTGGTGAGATTCATTGGTGGTTACAAGATGGAGAAAGAATCTATGATCTTACTGCGGAGCAGTATCTTTCCGTAGGAAAGATTCCACCGTATCATAATGGAAAGAAAAGTAAATGGTATGGATGGAGGGGTAGGCCTCATCAGAGATCATTGAATCTTATGGTGAGAGTGCTTGGAGACAAGGTGACTGATGTGACAATCTCTGAACTGGACGGGGGCCTTGACGGGAAGTGAAAAAACGGTTATATTGGCCCCATGGTTGAGAAACCACTGAGTTTGCCCTCGTTAAAAGGTTTTGTCTTTTACTTGTTTTTTTCCAATGACTAACGCACTCAAACTGATTAAAGGTCTTTCTTCGACTTCCGCTCTTGATTTGGTAAGTGAACGCCGCTTTCAAGGTCTTCGCTCCATCATTCAAGACAATATTGACACAGCATGTGTAAAGTATCCCATTGGTTTTGGGAATTGTTTTATGAGTGTTTCTGACTTTTACACTCATTATAACCAACAATCTGATCGTAAAGCAACTTACACTGTAAAAATCCCTGTTTCAAAAATTCACTACAAGCAAGGTCAAGTTCGACTGGTTCGTCCAGAGTTTTGTATTGAAAACTTTGAACTGTTTAATTGTACCATTGATTTTTGTGAGTCAGAAACTCCTGTAGCGTTCTACAATGAAGTCACTGGAAACTTTGAAGTGGTGAAAAAACAACACACTACAGCTCAAGTTGCTGCTCTTTCTCTTGTAAAAGATCAAGAGATTGAACTGATGGTTCGTGTAGTTGCATTTGATTCGTCTGTTTCTGAGACAGATCGTGCTCTTGAAGCTTCTAAACTTTTCTATAAGGAGATCAAGGGTATAAACTCAACTAAAGATTGGGAAGCACTCTATCACCAAGTTGCATGTGGTGATTCGGATGCCTCCAACACTATGAACTTTTACTTGAGTATTCCTGGTTTTACTTGGCAACCTATCGACTTTGCTTTTCCTCTGGTTTCCAAAGCACACTTCACTTGCACTAAAGTTGCACAGATGAAGAAACTTGTTTCCTATGCCATCAATGATGGTGAGTTGGATACTCTGAAAACCATTGTGCAAACTATTTGCAATGCTACTGATTGGGACAAAGAAAAACCCGAGAAAGAACTGTCCTCTTACCTCCTTCGCGCTTTCTACAACTTTGAGAAGCGTTTGCATCCCCTTCTGGATGATGCCATGGGTGGTATTGGTATCAACTTCGATCTGACTGCTCACATCGAAGATTTTTTCTCCTCCTTCATCCTCAAGCGTTACTTGGGTTCTACTACTACCGACAAAAAGCCTTGGCAGCATCTTGTTAAGACTGCAAATCACGTCAATAACTATTTGATCAAATCTGGTCAAATTGAAGATTCTTTCTTCAACTTGAAGAATAATAAGTTTGTTGATGAGATTTATGTTCTTGCTAATCCAACTTCCAAATCTTCTGTTACTATTGATGAAGTAAAAAACTATATTCGCGGATATTGCCAATGATCCAGTTCTGAAACCGTCACAGGGCCCCTTTACAGGGGCCTTTTTTTGTCGTATATTAGCCATATTGAAACGCAATTCATGATTTCTCTTCGCCCACATCAACACCGCGCTGTTGCTGCTATGCAGAAGTATAGCAAAGGTCAGGTGATCGTTCCCACGGGCGGTGGCAAGACCCTAAAAATGATTGTAGATACTCTGCGTCTGTTTCAATCAGAAACTCCGCAGACTGTTGTAGTCTGTGCGCCGCGTATCTTGCTGGCAGAGCAACTGTCTAGTGAGTTTCTTGAGCATATCACTGACCATATGGTTCGTATTCTTCATGTGCATAGTGGAGAAACTCATCACGAATCTACTACCAATCCCGATGTAATCTATGATTGGGCAGTGCAAACCTACAAGCGCAATCGTATCATCTTTACCACCTACAACTCTCTGAATCGTATTCAGGAAGCAGGTATTGATGTGCATACTATTTACTTTGATGAGGCACACAATAGCGTTCAGCGTAACTTCTTCCCTGCTACCAAGCACTTTGCTGAGATTGCAGATCGCTGCTATTTCTTCACGGCCACTCCCAAACATTCTCTGACTGTTTCTAAACCAGGCATGAACATGCCTGAGGTCTACGGTCAGGTAATCTGTCAGGTTCCTGCACCCGAACTGGTGGAGCAAGGTTATATTCTTCCTCCTAAGGTTGTTGTCAAGCAACTGCCGATGGTCAAAGGTAAGCAGGTTGTTTTCTCCCGTGATGCTGACAATCTGATCGAAACGATTGATGAGCAGGATGTCAAGAAGGTTCTGATTTGTGCTCGCACCACCAAACAAATCATCGGTTTGGTGGCAGAATCTGATTTCTGTCAGCAACTATTGCAGCGTGGTTATTCTTGGATGATGATTACATCCAAGACTGGTGCTGTGATTGATGGTCAGAAGGTCAACCGTGAGGTGTTCTTTGACACTCTCAATGCCTGGGGTAAAGATTCCTCCAAGAAGTTTGTTGTGATTCATCATAGCATCCTTTCTGAGGGTATCAACGTGTCTGGTCTTGAGGCAGTGTTGTTCATGCGAAACATGGACTACATTGGTATCTCTCAGACCATTGGCCGTGTCATTCGACTGGGTGACAAATCCAAGACTTTTGGTCTGGTTTGTGTGCCTGTGTATGATAGTGTGGGTATCAGCACCTCTCGCAAGGTGCAGGCAGTGGTTGATACCATCTTCCACAAAGGTGAACCTGCTGTGAGTGTGGTGAAGCGATGAAGGACTGGACAATCTACTGTGAGACTACATTTAATAGTCTCAAAGCTAATTTGCATAACTGGGGTCGCCCCGAATTTGCCCGCCCCATTACCAGAATCTATTATATCGGTGTCTTCGACGCGGGTCTGCCCAATCCTACCGGCCTGATCAGCGAAAATGCGCTCAAAAACAAAAGTGTAAAGCAAAAGGTCGTACATGACCACTATTTGTCTCCACAATTCATTGGCCGCATGATTCTGGATCACCCAGAGGTGTATTTGACCGACTTTGACAAGTTCAAAACCATTTTTTGGCAGTGTTGTCAAACAATCGTGGTCACTCAGCAGGAGAACGATGCCCTGGCTGCCCTGACCTCAAATGATGGGGTCAACTACCAGGTTAAGATTCCAACCCATTTGAAGTATTCTCATTTGGGAATCAAATTGAACAAGAGACCTGAGGGTACAACCCGATGGAATCAATCCAAACCGATTGATTCGAACATTCTTGATGTCCCTGAAGATCTTATCGAATATGAAAAGGAGTTTCTAGTATGAAGGAAGGATTTATTACTGACGATAGAATGTACGCAGCAGTTCCATTTGATAAGAAACTTATGATTATTCATAATGGGCAACAACTTGATGTGGTAAATACTATCAGACAAGCCCATAAGTACATTAAGGATCATCAGAAAAAAGTATCATGAAAAAACTTTCATTTCTTCTAATTTGTTTGTTGATTCCAACACCAGTTCTTGCACAACAAACTTCGACCTATCAAGTTTGTACAACCTATAAGGAAAAGTATATTCCTGGTGGGTATGATCGCTATGGAAATTATCAGCAGGGTTATGTAGATACTCAGAGTTATCAGAAACCTTGTGGTGGGAGTACAAGTTATGGAAGATCATCAGAGAGATCATATCAACCTTGTGCTGCTACAGGTGTAGGTGCGATTGTAGGTGCTGGTGTTGCTGGAGCTATTTCAAAATCAGATGCTATGCCATGGTCAATTCCTCTTGGTATTCTTGGAGGTGCGATTGTGGGCGATGCTTTCTGTGAATGATTAAATAGTATTTTACTTGAGTCAGATGGCATTTCAATCTACTCTATTAGTGATATTTGGCATCATAGCCTACATGATGTGGGTGGATGAAAATGTCGCAACATTTATAAATCTTATTGTCAAATGGATTGGTGTTAAGACTGAAAGTTTAATCTGGATGATTCGATTTCATCCAAAGAATCCCATTACAAATCTCATCAAACGATGGGAATATGATAGAATTACAAAGGAATTGATGAAAGAGTATGAAGAAAATAAATGATATTATTATCGTAGGTGGTGGAACTGCTGGTTGCATTTCTGCACTTATTCTTAAAACCACATTCCCATCAAAAAATATTCGAATCATTGAATCTTCCAAAGTTGGTATTGTTGGAGTTGGTGAGAGTTCGACAGAACATTGGGCACAATTCTGTAGATACGTTGGTATTCCTCAGTTAGCATCTATTCTTGAAGCAAATGCTACCATTAAGATTGGTGTGTATTTTAAGAACTGGGCTGAACATGATTTCATGCATAATATTGGAAATCCTCATGCCAATTCGAGAGGAAGTTACTTCTACAATTATGCACATGTAATTACAAATCAATTACCTCCAAGTTCTATGCAAACTCCTGGAACTTGGAGAAATGAGGTGTCAATGGATGCCTTTAATAATCATGATAACTCACCATCTAATCAGTATCATTTCGATACCTTTGCACTCAATAAGTTTCTACACAAGGAATGTATCAAGAGAGACATTGATGTTATTGAGGATGATTTGACTGGCACACAATTGTTTGAAACTGGTGAGATGAAATGTGTTTTTTCTGATAATCATGAATATCATGCAGATTTTTTTGTTGACTGTAGTGGATTCAAGAGATTGATTCATGAGAAAACATATGGTATCAAATGGAAATCATATTCTGAATATCTTCCTGTCAACTCTGCTATTGCATTTCCAACAGAAGAGATGGAGGAATATAACAAATACACCATGGCTACAGCAAGAAATGCTGGTTGGTCATGGACAATTCCAGTACAGGGAAGAACTGGAAATGGATATGTTTATTGTGATGGGTTCATTGGAAAGGATGAAGCTCATCAGGAAATGGAAGAAGCATATGGTCAGAAGTTAGATATTGCAAAAGAGTTCCGATTTGATCCTGGTAGATTAGAAAAAGCATGGCATAAGAATAGTTATGCCGTAGGATTGTCACAGAGTTTTGTGGAACCTTTGGAAGCAACATCCATTGGCAGTGTGATTCAACAGATGCTCTGCTTCGCTCACCATCTACCATCGTATGATGTTGACACATGCAATGAAAGAGTTAATAATATCTTTGACAACATCGTTGATTATGTTCAGGCACATTATCTGGTGAAGAGAGAAGATACTGAGTTTTGGAAAGAGGTTAAGTATAATCTCAAACTCACTCCAAATCTTCAAAGTTATCTTGAGATGTGGAAGAATCGTATGCCAATGGATGTAGATGTTTATTGTCCTTGGGGAATGTTCAATGCTGTCAACTACATTCCAATTCTTTATGGTCTTGAGTGGTTTGACGTGAATAAAATACGTCACGAATACATGGAATATAATCTTGGGGGAACGTCTCAAACCGAACTTCAAAACGCAAAAAATTATGAGGATAGTTTATTCTGGATCAGTCATAAAAAGTTCATCAAAATGATTACTTTGAAGAAATGAAGAACCTTCCTATTATCATTGATGATTTCTTTGATAATCCTCATCACACTAGAAAGATTGCCTTAGATTTATTTAAAAAAGAGCACAGTTGCATTATGAACGATGGGGGATACAATTATCCAGGGATTCGATGTTGTGTTCCCAAAGATATCAACCAACATTTAATCACGTCCATTGAAACTATTGTAGGTAAAAAACTAACACAATTTAATTCCTCTTTTCATGTTACATCAGCACTTCATAAGTGTGGATTGATTCACCAAGACACCGAAGGTTTAGCTGGATTGATTTATCTAAATGAAAATCCTCCAGATGGATCTGGAACTATTCTTTGCGAATGTATTAACGAGGATGGATATAAAAATATTGATGCATTTCCAATCGCATCAACGACAAAAGATGTTAATTTTATTAAATTTTTTGGCGAATATAAGCAAGAGTTTAATCATAATAATTTTAAAATTGTTCAGACTATTGAGAATAAATTTAATCGGCTTATCCTGTATAATGGGCAAACATATCACGCACCACATAATTACTTCGGTAACAATCTTTTTAACTCACGTTTAGTTCTTGTATTTTGGGCCAACTATGAAATGGAAAATTGAAAATACTTTGAATGATCGAATCGTTCATTTAGAAAGTGAAAACATTGAAACAAGTAACTGCATTTATGAACTACATAATCGTATAGACATGTTGGAGCATATCATCATGTATGAAACTTTAACTGAGTTTGAGAGAGCACTTGCACGATTTGGTGATAAAGTTGGTTTGATTGCTGGTCTTGAAATTGCTGATAAAATTTCTCCAGAGCAAGCATATCAGGAAATCAAAGAACTTTACAAGGAACTCAAAACTCTTCGCAAAAAAGAAAAAAGTAATTGGGATGACTAATCATGGGGATGTTTGACTATCTAAGAAGCTCATATGACTTGGGTGAGCAATTTACAAATGTAGTGTGTCATACCAAAGACATTGAAGAAGGTATTGGTGGCACAATGACTGATTACTGGTTAGATCCCAGTGGTCAATTGTGGTATCCAAGTTATATTGGTTGTCACACCTTTGAAATATATGAAGAAGGTCATTCTAAGTATGACCCCAACATTAAGTGGGGAAATCATGAATGGATTCCTACCGGCACACATGGTAAGTTTCAACCACATATTATTACAAAGTATATTGAAATCTACCTAGAAAGTTGGAAAGGTAAATGGGAAGATTGGCCTCGATTGCGATTACATTTTAAGAACGGAATCTTGCGGGATTATGAGGATGTGACAGGACGATAACTGTCACATTATCTTGCACGGATCAAACTTTTTAAGTATAATGGCCATAGTTCAGAACACCAGAATGAAAAAACTTCTCATTCTTGCATCTATTCTTCTTGCCTCTCCTGTATTTGCGACACCAGTTGTTAAACAGAAAGAATATCGTCCATTTCGATATGAAACTCCTTGTGCATTGGAAACCAAACAAGAATTTATGATGGATGAATGTATTGTAGTTGAGACTCGTGAAACTGGTGGATCTCTTCGCACTCGTGCTATTTTTTCTAACCGATTTGGTCTGACAATTAAATCTTATTTTGATAAAGAGAAAGGTTTTATGACTTACGATAGTCATAATAAGTTTGCATATAAGTACGAGTACAAAGTTGGTGGTGTTGATGGACTTGGTACTTGGACTTATGTAATGCCAGGATTTCTGGTTCAAAATGTATCTTGGGACTGAAATGAAAAAAATAGACAAAAAAGAACTGCTTAGAAAGTTAATCTACGCAAAAAAATCATGCGATAAATGTGGATGGAAATACGGCCATGACACTATGAATAATTTCTATCATAATTTTACCTGGGATAAATGTGATATTTGTGGTCAAACAAAAAATGTCGCTCCTGCTACAGAGTTTGCATGTTTCATCACTGGTATTCGGCAACTTAAAGAGGAATTAAAAAATGAAACTAATTAATTTTAAGCATCGTGAAGACTTTGGACATGATTACTATGTTCAGGTTCTGAATGTTAAGAACTGGTCACTGCTTCAAGTATCAGTGAGTTGGAATGATTCTCCATCTTGGCCCTATCTTCAGGCCACAACAGGATCCAGTGGTCTTCTTGGGGTCTTGTTCTGGGTACATAAGTTTGGACTAGATATTGATATTCTCTCCCGCACTTGGAGGTGGGATTTTAGACAGGAACTCAATGAGCAAGAAGACTACACTGAACTGGATTGAGTATTACTTCGGTCACTGTTTTCAGACAGGATGGAGAGAAATCTGGAATAACTTCAAGATGTGGAGAGACCTCATCTCTGGAAACTATGAGGGTTATGCTCTACTGAAAGAGGACGATGCATATCAAGAATGTTATGAATGGTTCTGGGCAAGTAT
>Ga0194123_10001503_pt1 | contig 34901 bp, 27 predicted proteins | sample TA2MahsurfametaG_5_FD_155479 | JGI IMG/M metagenome (GOLD analysis project Ga0194123, IMG submission 155479) | Freshwater microbial communities from Lake Tanganyika, Tanzania - TA2015023 Mahale A surface | ecosystem: Environmental > Aquatic > Freshwater > Lake | place: Tanzania: Lake Tanganyika... | reverse complement strand
GGACGCATTCAACATTCCGATCGTTACGTTCGTCGACGTGCCAGGTTTTCTACCTGGTGTCGATCAAGAATATGGCGGAATTATTCGCCATGGCGCAAAGTTGCTGTACGCATACTGCGAAGCGACAGTGCCGCGAATTCAGGTAATTACCCGCAAGGCATACGGTGGTGCCTACGTGGTGATGAACTCCAAGTCGATCGGCGCCGATCTTGCATATGCGTGGCCAACTGCTGAGTTGGCGGTGATGGGCCCGCAGGGCGCGGTGGAGATTGTGTACAGACGCGAACTACAACAGGCCGCCGATCCAGCTGCTCGCCGCACCCAACTCGTCGCTGAGTACGCAGAGAAGTACGCCAACCCCTACCTTGCGGCCGAGCGTGGATTCGTAGACGATGTCATTGACCCTGCTGAAACTCGAATCAAACTGGTAGAAGGCCTACGGATACTGCGAACAAAACACGATGAGTCGCCCCAACGTAAGCATGGGAATATCCCGTTGTGAGCACCGATTCTGAGATCTTGGAGGTGCGGCCCCTCCCGACGACCGAAGAACTAGTGGCGCTTACTGCCGCTCTACGAGCATTGTGGTCGGTCCGATCATCCCACTCGTCGAGACGAAACGATACGACATGGCGGCTAAGTGGTCGCCACACGGCGAGCACTTGGAATCGCAGGTTCTAGTTCAAGAATAGGTTTTCGGAGGCTTATTCAGCCAATGGCCGAACCTTAAGGGGTCTCGACCGGGAAGAAACGCTGAATACCACGGCAGAAGTTGTGCATAAATCAATACTCGTGGTCTCGTGCCCTGCCGAGAACCAAAGTGGAGGCAATTCGAGGTATCTACAAGCCATGAAGTCCCGGGCGAGCCAATACACGAGATCCAGCGCTCGATAGGGGCCGATCTCTTCACGACCTCATCTGTGTACCTGACGTGCTCACCGTCGCTCGAGATCACAGACTCAGAGTCTGCTCGCTCAATCACCGTTAGGGGACCAGAGCGCATAGAAACCTCACGAACTGCAACGAATACCTTGACCTGTTTACTTCCCTCTGGATCACGGTGGAACTGTTGAGATTCAAGATTGACTGCACCAGAGTTCTGGCTATAGAGAATTCGGATGTTCTTTAAGATCGGGCGTGCCCGAAAGTACCCATAGGCAGTCTTATAGATCAAGGGTCGGGCGAGCAAGCGATGAATTGCCGTTGAAAGTTCTAGGCGATGTTCAATCGGAACGTGCAAGAGGGGCTGACCGTGTGTCTTTCGATATTCTCGCTGCCACGGCTCAGGCATGCTCTCAATTGAAGCTTCTCCAAAAAGTACTCGTTCAAACTCACTGACTGCGTCCTCAATCTGCGAAACCAATCTCTCATCTAACTGCAGGCGCATCTCTACAAAGCCGGACTTTCGCAATTCACTCGATAACTTATTGAAACTCACAAAAATCAACTTCCCTACATCCCTCAACAAAAGATGGGGGCGGATGATTCGGGCGAATCGCTCAAATTTTTTGCGAGTCGCGATGGACAAAGATCCATACACCCCGGGCGATGTCTCGCGACGCCATACACCGCTTTGAAACCAACATCGGAACGTGATGTTCGTACTGAGTGATTTCTCGCGTTCGATACCTCAAGAGTACTGTCGTATGGAGTCGTCTCAATGTCAAAAATTTGCCACGTTAGTTTTTCGTCCTCTGGCGGCGCTGGTCGCGTCGCGTCGCAGCTTATTGCCGGTCTCCCTAAATTTGGATTCGACGCTCGCCTAGAGGTCGTAACTGATACTGACATACCTGGCATTATCCGCAACCATCCAATAGTTGCTGGCAGTGCAGTTATCGACAATTTTGTTGTCAAACGTAGAAGTTACCATCAACTATTTTCACTAACTCGAAGAGCGCCGAAATCATCCCGCGACAGGTTCTGTGCCGATGATCTCCTACATCTGCATTGGATTCCAGGGGCGCTTCAGATCTCCGATGAAGTCCTCACCAGATCCCCCAAACCCATCGTGTGGACAATGCACGATATGTGGCCGATAACCGGTGGATGTCACCACGCACTTGAGTGCTCAAGATATTCGCACGGTTGTCTAAACTGCCCTGCTGTCCAGCCAGTATTTCACTCCGCCGTACGGCGAGCCGCTGAAACAAAGAAGGTCGTTCTACAAAACATTCCAAGACTTGTCATCTGCACTCCTTCGAGATGGCTCGCCCGTCAAGTCGCTGAAAGTTCAATAGCGCATGATCTTGACGTTCGCTACGTACCGAATCCAATTGATCCAGAATTCCAATTCGCAACGGAGAACACGTCAAGTCCGTCTACCGAACTATGTCAGCAGTTGAAGCTGATTCCCGACGATGCATTTGTGATCGGATTCGTAGCAAAGAATCTCGATGATCCAAACAAACGACTCGACCTTGCAATTAGAACACTTCAAGGAATGCGCGAAGCGGCATACTCCCGGAAAATCGTATTGCTCGCAATTGGCTCAAGTCGCCAAAGCAAGAGACAGTGGGGCGTTGATATTCGGTGGACGGGAACACTTCACTCAGTCGCTGATAGGAAACTTGCCTATCAAAGGATGAACGTAATGCTCTCTGTTTCGGATGCAGAAACAGCACCGCTTGTGATAGATGAAGCACTGGCTTGCGGTACACCAGTCGTTGTTCGCGACTCCGGAGGTGCCGCAGAGTCAGTCAAAGACGGCTATACGGGTATTGTGTGCAAATCCACCGACCAATTGAGGCTGGCAGTTTCAAGGCTTTACAGCGATGAATCCATGAGACTACGTATGTCCGAACTCGCACAACACGATCAGAGCCACAGACTCGCAAATGTCGTCGGAATATACGCTGGAATCTATTCAGAACTTATATCTGATTAGCGGTACCTGTCAGATAGTCAATAACAGAATCAAGATTCTCGTCGGATCCGAGACTTCCGTTCGTAATGTCGTTCAAGATTCGAAATGGTGGGTAGCCATTCGAAGTTGTCAGAGATGAGATATCGCGCATAGCTCTGAAGAACACGTGGTATGCGAATTGCTCCGCAACTCTTGTATCAACATCTGAAGCAGTAGTGCGAATTAACTGCTCCAACGCCGCAAAATACTCCTCACGGTTTGACGGATCTACTGAAACTCCCTTGTTCTTTACCCAAGCCTCTCCCCCGACCAATACTCTCGAGCCTCGCGCTGCAAGTTCTATTCCAATTTTTGAAGCGTAGATCACAGTGAATTGACTCAATCTTGCCAGCGAGTACGAACTAATCCTGCTCTTTGCATCAACTATTCGAATCTGACGAAAATCAATTTCATTCCATTGTTGTAGTTCCTGCGCAACCGGCTGCTCGGACCGAAGCTGACCAACAACCTCTCCTGGATGCACACGCACGACAACCTGAACCTTTGGGAATCGCGTTGTTATATACACAATTGTGCTTCGTAGCCAGTCGAACATGTCTTCAAAAATATTGTCCTCAAAATGAACTTGAGCATCCCATGACACATTCGTATACAACGTCACAATCGGTCTCGTGGGTTCCAATTCCAACTCTTCCAAAATTCCACTATTCAAACTCTCAGTGGAAGAAAAAGAAATCCAATCAGCAACTCCTGTCTCTCTGTCAGCAAGATACTTTCGAAGTTCTCGAGTTTGCTCCGCAGTCAAGACGGGAAGATTCGTGTCAAGTGGCTTCACCATCACTTTGTGATAGGTATCTCCAGACGCAAAGAGCACCGTGTTTCTTCTGTAGCTCGGCATCCAAGTCACGAGCTGAAGTCTGTAAAGGCGTGCGAGGTCAGTGACCACACCCTGTGGGACATAAACGCCGTGGTGCGCCAATACACCAGAAGGGCGGTGCTGCTTGAGAATTCGCTGATATGCAATGGCAGTTAGCATCGCCGCAGCACAGAAGCGCCGAAGAAGTTCTTCAGCGTGGTCAGCTGCGAGTAACAGGTCCGACTTCAAATATCGAATTGCGCCAGCTCGTCCATGTTCGCCAATGTGAATTCCGTTCCATTGAAACACCTTGAGTTCTTCAAAGGGAAGAGCCGCCAAGATCCCATCCACACTCTCCCGATCGGATGTCTCTAAGTAGTCAGAGAGCTTGATTCTCTTGACCGGCAATCCATTGAATGCCCTTGGACCAGACTTCTGACACACCCAACACATAAGGCGATCGGGGCCGTTGTGTAAGAACTTTTCGATTTTCGGCAACCACTCCTTCGTGCACGCCATACACGCTGGGAGAGCGGCATCGCAAACTACGACGCTGACAGACTTGCCCCGCGACAATAAACGTGCTGCGATGACACTTTCTACGATGGTGCCGGGCAGATAACTGCCCACATTCGTAGCAATGAGAACGTCTGTCTTACCAGAACTTGGAATTTCCCTCACAAACGAAGCACTTCGCCAATGAGGAATATTTCCGAATCGGCCTCGTGTCCATAGGAGAATTCGCCGAGCCAGATACTTAAACACGCGCGCGAATGACCTTACTGAAAACTATAGATATCGACGGACAAGCTGTGACACGGCGTCCACATCGAAACCATGTTGTCGAAGCACCTCGTCGGTCGATCCGAACGCCGGAATTGTCTCGATTGCACGAACTACTGGCACTGTTTTCAAGCCCATGATTGCAATCTCCGCACATAGTCGGCGACCCAGTCCTCCATCTTCGTAGTGATCATCCAGAACGATCATGGTCTCGCACCCATCGCAGAGCTGCGAGAGCCACTCCCGATCAACTCGGTTCAAGAAGGGCATGTTTACGACTCTCGGCTGAGGGCTCCTCTGTGATTTGAGTTGTAACGACGAGCTCATGGCTTGAGATAGAAGTGTCGGACCAGCCGTCACAATCGTCACCCTCGTATCGCCACCAAGTGCCGTGTAGCCACATCCAATCTGCAGTGCTTCAGTTGACGGCTCGACTTCATATCTGGTTGGAACGGAAACCAGCCGAATGTAGTAGCTGTGCTCCAAGTCCTTGATGGCGAACTTTAGAGCATTACGTGTCTCGCCTTCCGTCGCCGGTTGAAGTACAACAAGATTAGGAATTCCACTCAACGCCGCAAGATCACGGACACCTTGATGCGAGTGACCCGGGCCGCCCGGAACAACTCCTGCTAGAGAACCGACATAGATGATCTTCTTCCTTTCGGTTGCGGCATTGTAAATCTGCTCATTGGGTCGGGCGGAAAGAAAACACGCGAACGAGTGAACTACAGGCAACATGCCCTGTAGAGCGAGACCAGACGCTTGAGAAACCATGTCCTGTTCTGCAATCCCACATTCAATGAAACGGGACGGAAATTTCTCAGCAAAAGCTACAACCCCGGTGTCCTTCACCAGATCTGCATCCAACACGACCAACCGATCCGAGGATGTGCCGATCTCGAGCAGCTGTTCAGAATAGGCATCAATCAGACGGTGGACATAACCAGAGCCTGCCGAACTCGGTGGTGAGCTGACGAACCTAGAGAGTTCTGGAGGTACCAAACCTGAGTTTCTCATGGCTCGTTGTATACGAGTCCAAATTTCGTGTGAAGCTCGTTGGTAATCCGAACGTGTCGGAGCACCAGAGTGAAATCGATACCAGCAATCACCTTCCGCTATCGCGGTATGTTCCATGAACGAAACACCGCGGCCCTTAACAGTGTCACAAATAATGACTCGCGGGAGATTGGATCTTCGCGCTAGCGCATGTGCCAACTGATCGGTATCGTGACCGTCAATTCGCTGCACGTCCCAACCAAATGACTGAAATTTTCCATCTAAATCACCGAGTGCACTGACCTGAGATACGAAGGTGTCACTTTGGAGTTTATTGTGATCAACAAGGACAGTAAGTTCGTGCAGTTTCTCGTTAGCTGCTGATACGAGAGACTCCCAAATTTGCCCCTCTTGCAACTCACCGTCTCCTGTAAGTACGAATACCCGGTGTTCCTCACCACGGATTCGATGTGCCCGAATCATTCCCTTCGCCTTAGAAATTCCCATACCTAGCGAGCCTGTATTTGCGCTGACTCCGCTGAAAGTGACATCGGGATGGCCGGGCAGACCACCGATTCGTCGTAATTTATGCAGAAACTCTTCGTCAATTCGTCCTAGTGCGATAAGCGTCGCATACAGGCTCGGGGCATCGTGTCCCTTTGACGAGAAGAACGTCGAGTTTCCGTCAATTTCGTTGAGATAGAGCCATGCGAAGATTTCTGCCGAGGAAAAACTGGAGCCGATATGTCCAGATCCTGCCCGTGCAATCATGTAAAGCGCGTTTAGCCGGATGAGGTCTGCAAAGAGTCTCGCTCGCAAATGCACTTCATGAATAGTGAGAACTTCATGTGCGTTTTGGGCATTGATATAGACGAGTTCGCCTTCGACGATGTCACCGAGTTGATCACCCATTACATGGCACTCCAGATATGAGCAGGTTCAAACGACGCTACTTTGCGGAATAAGGATGGGACTTGACGGTTGGAAGTGCATTAGGGGATTGCCGAAGGTAGTGAGTAAGTAGAACGACATCCTCTGGACTATTGATATCAAACCCCTCTAGGTCCGAGGTCTCAAATCCAAGAATGCGATTACCTGTTATGTTGCGCTGTGTAGTGACATTTGGAACCCTTGAAATTTCGAGGCTTGCGTTCTGCACCCAGACTTCCGGCAGTGTCTGTGTTGGCGATGAAAACCAGTCAGTAGAACCTGATTGCACGGGTAACACCGGAAAGAGTTGTTCGCCACGTTTTACCCACATCTTTCCGGGATGCAATGAGGTTCTTTCCACAGCACGCAACGAGTCTGCCCACTGGTTACGGCGAAAATGTTCTAGAGCACGCTTGATTGTCGCCTTGCTTCTAAAAGGATTCGTTGGTCGTAATAGTGCAAATTGGTCAAAGCTGTATCCACTCTTGTGCAATTGACGAATCTCAAATTCGACCCAGTCAATATCAGGAGACCCGTCTCTCGCCAATTCCGATGGTCGCAACTCAAGTACGAGTGCACCGTAGTGCCGCGCGATATCGGCATACCGCTCATCATCAGTAGAGACGACTACTGCAAGAAACTCCGCGGAGTCGAGTGCTGCAGAAATTGTGTAAGCAAGGAGTGGGTGGCCATTGATGTCCAGAATGTTCTTGTGAGCCACTCTCTTTGAGCCACTCCGAGCAGGTATGAGACACACTGTCGTGAGATCAGAATTGGAAGACTTGCTGGGCATACTGCTCATTTCACGAAATTCATGTATATAACTTTTAGTTCCGAATAGATGTCCAACGCTTCAGTTCCGGGTTCTCGCGTACCGTTACCCGACCAGCCACGACCGCCAAATGGCATGTGTGGTTCGCTCCCGAATGTTCCTCCGTTAACCGACGCAACGCCAGTTGGTATCTTGTTAACGAAGTGAAGCGCGCGGTCAAAATCGCGTGTATGAATCGCCGCAGTAAGTCCATACTTACTTGAGCTGGCAAGTTCTAAAGCTTGATCGTAAGTTTGAACCTTCTGAATTGTTACAACTGGGCCAAACAACTCTGCTTCAAGAATCGAAGCGCGACTACCTGTCTCAATGTAAAGTGCAGTTGGTGAGAGGTAGTTCCCTTCCTTGAGGTCGGCGGATAGTGGAATAGTTCCCCCGACCAATAGTTCCGCTCCCTCTGCCTGAGCTTCATGGATAGCCTGCACCACCTTGTCTCTCGCACCTCGAGTAATCATCGGTCCGAGATCGGCATTCGTGACACCCAGTCTCAACGCGGCAGTGCGTGATACAAACTTTTCAAGAAACTCATCGAAAATTCGACTCTGAACGATCAGGCGGGAACCCGCTGCACACCGTTGACCCGCATTGCTAAAAGCCGACAGGCTGGACCAGTGAACTGCCTTCTCCACGTCTGCATCGTCGCAGACTACGAACGGATTCTTTCCGCCAAGCTCCAATGACACCCGCTTCAAGAGACGCCCACAGACTTCGGCAATCTCTTTGCCAACCGTTGTAGAACCGGTGAAACTAATGACACCAATTCGAGGTTCAGCAACTACAGCGCGACCAGCCTCCAGCCCGGTACCGTGCACAACGTTGAGGACTCCTGGCGGTAGTCCAGCTCTAGCTGCCAAGTCCGAGAACAGCCAAGCCACTGCTGGGGAGTGATCTGCTGACTTCAAAACAACTGAGTTACCACAGATAAGGGCTGGAAACACTTTCCATGCAATGTTTGCAATCGGAGTGTTTGCTGGCACTATCAGTCCTGCGACGCCGACTGGTTGGCGAATCGTTATAGGGAGTCGACCCGCAACTCCACTTTGAGTCGTTCGACCATAGAGCCGCTGACCTTCTCCCGCAAAAAATCTTGCGAGAGAAACTGCACCAAGGGTTTCGCCTTCTGCTTCTTGATACGTCTTACCTGTCTCGGAAGCCACCGTCGAAGCAAGCTGGGCCTTGTGCGCTTCCAGGACACTTGCGAATTCGAAGAGAATTCGACCTCGCTCGACTCCAGGAGTGTTGCTCCAGAACTCTTGGGCTCGCAGAGCAGAATCTGTTGCCATTGCAACATCGTCGACGCTTGAATTCGCAAAGTTCCACAACGTTCGATTGTCGTGCGGGGAGAGTTTTGCTAAGTACGTTCCCGAGTGTGGACCAATGAAGCGGCCATCAATAAAATTGTCCAGGTTTGACGGGATCGGCGAAGTTACCATGCCGTATAGCCACCATCCACTATCAAGTTCGTTCCCGTAACGTAAGCGGACTTCTCTGTGAGAAGGAATTCAAGCGCCCCGAAGAAGTCAGACGGTGTCGCCATTCGTCCAAGTGGCACCTTGGGGATATACGCATCAAGGAACTCGGGGGGCTGATCATTCCAAACACCTGCGGGGGTGAGAGTGTTGACTCTCACTCCTCGCTCCGCCCAATACGTTGATAGGTACCTCGTGAGGTTGAGGATGGCCGACTTTGAAACGGCGTAGGCGGCTGGCTTAAAAAATGACTCTCCTGACCGGCGGCGATATTCATAAAGCCGCTGGTCTGGAGCAACAAGACCGTAGATAGATGAAACATTGACAATTGCACCTCGACCTGCCCTCGCCATCGCGCCGCCAAAGACCTGGCACGGGACAACCGTACCCATGACATTGACATCTAGAACGTCTCGAAAGATAGCGATTGGAAATGTCTCAAATGGTCCAACGCTCTCACCGGATGCTCTCGGTGGCGCATCGATGGCCGCATTGTTGATGAGTCCCGTGGGAGTTCCCCATCGTGACTCACATTCAGCCAAAACATGCTCAAGTTGGTCACGATCGCGGATGTCAGCCACTGCGTGCAAGTAGGAAGATGCATTCGTGCCAACCCGTGCCGATTGACTATCAATTCCGACTACACGAGCCCCTGACTTCATAAGCCATTCGGTATAGGCAGCGCCAAGTTGTCCGGAAGCACCTGTCACAACCACAACCGCGCCCGACAGTGCAAGTTGACTTGGGACAGCACCGCGAGTCGCCACGTTGGACCCTGCGACGACTAAGAGAGACTCTCGAAGGTTATGTCCTGATCAACTTCGAGAGCTGACTTGGTTCGCTTGCCAATCATCTCATCCAAGCGATAGGCAGGCGTGCCACCACCAGGAGACTTTATGGCAATGTGCTCTCGAGCGAGTATTGTCCCGGTCGCAATCGCCCTAGCGGCCACTACTCGCTTACCCATCTTCGTCAACGGATCCTTCTCGCTCGGATACTGACGCTTGACTCCATCTCCTATCGCAAGCTTCAGACGACGCAGGTCCCGCACCATTTTGCTAAGGCCCTGTGGCTCGAGTGAAAAGGCGTGATCTGTGCCCTTCATCGCACGATTTAGCGTGAAGTGCTTCTCCACCATCCTGGCACCGAGAACATGGGCTGCAACAGCCATTGCAATTCCATTGTCGTGTGAAGAGAAACCGACTACGGCCTCTGGGTACCGCTCTCGAAATGTGGAGATAACTGAGATATTGAGCTCCTCCCACGCTGGGGGATATCCGGCGGTGCATTGCATCATGCAATACTCAGCATCTACTTCTCTCAATGTCTTTACGGCACGATCAACGTCGTCGAGAGTACCGCCCCCCGAGCTCAAGATGAGTGGTTTACCAAAGCGAGCTAGGTATTTGATTAAAGGAACATTGGTGAGATCACCAGATGCCACTTTGAAGGCAGGCATGTTGAGACTTGCGAGAAAGTCTGCACTTTCAAAGTCAAACGCAGTTGCAAAAAAGGCAATGCCAATCTTCTTGGAAAAGGCCTGAAGTTCCTTGTATTCCTTTTCCCCAAACTCCAGGAATTCACGATGCGCGCCATACGTGTCGCCAAAACTGTTCTCACTTGCATAGGGGCGGTCGTAGTACGCCTTGGTAAAGAGCGCGCGATTATCTCGTTTCTGAAGCTTCGCAGCATTTGCTCCAGCAGCGGCCGCGGCTTGAATCATTTTCTTGGCTTGCTCAACATCGCCCTGATGGTTATGCCCGATTTCTGCAATCACATAGCACTCGGTGTCGTCGGCTACGCGAGCACCATCGATGGATAACTCTCGGTTATTCACGTTTGCCCCCATTCGTCGCTTGCCAAGAAAATCTTACTCATTTGTACTTGGGGCAGACTCCATCGCCGCAAGATGAGATTTGTACTCATCGATTGAGAAAGATTGGGCACGCCAGCCCGGTTGGGGCTGAAAATATCCCTTTCGATTATGAGGAGACCTCTGCGTCTCGGGCAACGCCAACTCAAGATCAACGACTTCAAATCGAACGATGGGCGGTGTAGAGAGAAAACGACGAAATGGATCATAAGTACAGATGTCTACGCTAAGAAAATACGAGCCGGGTCCAAGAGTGAACTTCGCCAGTCTGGTGGAGAATTGAGTGATTCGACCTTGCGGCAAGTGCAAACCTTCACCATCAGGCCATTCCAAGGAGAATATGTGCTTCCCATCATGTTTGTGTACATGAACACGTGGATACGTACTTTGTGAGACTGAGTGATTGAACACTTCTATCCCGATTCGAACATCATCGTCACGACGAATAACTGTTTCGTGATTGGGTTCAATGAACACTCGCATTAGGTCAATTCCCGCGGCTTGATTCCCTACTTGAAATCTCGCTTCACTCTGGGAGGGTAGCGACATCTCCATCGGTTCAAAGTCTTCGTCAAGTGAATGAACCATAGAAGACTGTGAAGTTGGTACACCTTCACTAGCGAGATCCCGCAGAGTCGAGCGGCGGTTTCCGTGGAGTCGCTCCCTAATCGCACCTACCGCGACAATAGCTACAACCAGAACACTGAAAGACACGATTGATTCCTCCGGAGCGGAGAATGTTCCGGAGAGCACATACGACCGACCGAACCAGAAGGGCAGTCCAATGGGATTCCACGCAAGGATCTCCGTCCCCCAAGCTGACTGAAATGGGCGAAGAACTGGTGCGGTAAATATCAGGGACGAGATGACGTATCCACCGATGAACTTTAGATCCCAGAATTTCGTAGAGATTCTTTGAGAGACATCACCTAGGGCAATGACATACGGGCAAAAGACCAATGCCATTATGGGCAGTGCCAAGAGTGCCCTTGTCAATTGGGTCACTGAACCCTCGACTACTCCAGCGACAAGAACGAGGGGCACGACTGTTGTTGCTTCAATGGCCCCGACAGAGAAATAGAACGACCACAGAGTTCGTCGCCTGAGGAGAAATTCTTCTTTCTCAAAGTACCGCCAGGACAACACCCCGGATCGATATGCGGCTTCGAGCATCGACCAAACGCCAAGATTCACGACGAGAACAGAGATTGGTGAATCATCGCTAACGTGCGTGAGTCCAAAAAGAAAGAAAGGTGCAATCCTCATCCATGGACGGAGCACTACCCAACCGTTTCCGAATCTCGTCCATCTGAACTGTCTCTGATAGAAGACCCTGAGCAACTCGGAGGATTTGGTAGTCATGAGATTCGCATCCGTGAGTTACACTAGTTAATTGTTCTGACTTCGCATTCTCGTCATTATCTGCATCCACTGTGTCAATCGCTGTGACTTCAGATTGCCATATTCTGTTTGCCGGACGATCCGTTTTCCATTTCCCTTATTACGAAAGTGTTTGTGAAGCACTGATCACAGAAGGTGCGTATGTGACGTTCGTCTTTGACGCTGAATCCAGCAAGGGGCAATCTGACACAGCTCTCAAACTCTTCGTCTCAAGACACTCAGACAATTGCGAAGTTTTGTTCGCCCCGTCTACTACTGGGATCTCGTCCGCAATACTCCGCACTACTCGCGAACTTCGCGCATACTGTCACTACCTCCGCCGGGCCTCTGGATCGTCGTTTTACTTAAATCGGCAGTCACGATACCTCCCGAGTTGGATTCGTTGGATAGCGCGGATTCGACTTCTTCGATTCATCTTTGCTTCAGATTTTCTGTCAACACTGCTTGCATTTTTTGAACGGCGAATTCCCGCCAATCATGCAACTCTTTCAGAAGTCAAGAGGCTCAACCCGAAAGCGATATTTGCGGCACCAATCAACATGAGGTTTTCTCGCGAAGTGGAGTTCATTAAGGCCGGAAACCAATTAAGTGTCCCAACCTTCGGGCTTGTTCAGACCTGGGACAACCTAACGACGAAAGGCATTTTTCATGTTCGCCCGAATCATCTCTACTGCTGGAATGATCAGCATCGTGCTGAAGCAATAGCGATTCACGGCTTTTCGCCGGAATCAACTTCAATTGTTGGTGCCCCGTTCTATGACAAGTGGTTCATCAACAACAATGCACCTCCGGATCGAGCTACAACGCTAAGCAAGTTGGGTCTGCACTCCGATGAGCGATACATCGTTTACCTGGGTTCATCGGCAAACATCGCCAGAGATGAATCGTGGCTTGTTCATCGACTTCTTGGGGCTATCCAACAAAGCGGGCTCACTGGGATACGACTGGTGGTGAGACCACACCCTGTTAACAAGAAGTGGATCGAAGAGTTCAGACTGAATGACATGGTCATTATTGACTCATCAAGTTCCCTGCCAGAAGATGTGGAGTCCATACGACAATTGGCGGGAGTTATTGTTCATTCCCAATTTGCTGTTGGAGTCAATACCTCGGCGATGATTGATGCGGTCATTCTCGGAAAAGTCTGTGTCGCACTGATCTCATCACGGTATTCAAAGACTCAAGTAGAAGCACTGCACTTTGCAATGCTTCGAGCAACAGGGGCGCTACTTGAGTGCTCTGCAGACAAGGTTAGTGACATTGTTCGTTTGATTGAGAACGACCCACGCCCATCCAGTACCACGCTGGTCTCTCAAGTGTTACCTCTGGTGCGTTCTCAAGTGTCAACCGATTTGGCGGGTCAATTGATCACGAAACATCTACTAAGCACGCTGTCCCCCAACTGATGGAAATTGATCAGCTGACGATTATCAGCGTGTTGGGTCCAAATGACGGACCTTACTGGGACATTACTGCCGAATTATTGCTTCAACACTTGCCCGATACCAACATCTTCTTCCATCTGGTCGATAACTATCGGACACTTACCAAGACGACAGCTACGCAAACGACGGTATATCGGCAAGACAGTCTGCGATTTGAGAACTCTTTGGTGACTCGGGGAAGTATCGAGCACAGCCGCTGCCTCAATCATGTCTTGTCTCAACTGGGTTCGGACGCTGGCCTCGTCGCAATCATTGACCCAGATTTCTTTGTCATTGATGGAAAAACGCTACGACACTTCATTCATAAGATACGGACATCGGACAGAATGATGCTTGGAACGACATGGCACCGACAATGGGTAACAAAGTCACAAGATTGGATCGCTCCACATTTCGTGCTTTTTGATGCGGCGAAAATTGCGCCAAACTTGCTTGACTTCTCTACAGGTTTTGGGTTTGAGAGTGGTGGCTCAAGACGTACCCATCATCTGACTCCCCTTCACTCAACAGTTGATCTCGCATACAGGTTGACTCTTGGCCGCTTTCGGTCGGGAAGCTCCCCAGATACTGGTTACATGGTTGCTGAACACGTGCGATCGGTAGGTGGCCAAGTTCATCTTCTTCCGCCGCGACCGGGACGTCGGCCTCCGTACGTGCTCGGGCAACTCATGCAGGCGAATTCCATCCAGCCTGAATTGGCTCGTATTTTCTTGAAATCGGCTCAAAAAAGTGAGTTCTTCGAAGACTCGGGCGTCCTTTGGGCGATGCATCTACGAAAGCAAGCGCAGCTAAACGCAGCACCACCGGTATCGCTTTTACGGAATGTCCTTAGAAGCATTTCCGACGTTTAGTTGCCATTCGAAACTCTTCGGAAAGAAATAAACGTGAAGGTGTATCGCACGTCCATTCTTTTCCACAGCACTACTTTTCGTCCAGCACGAGTGGCACGGCGTACTGAGCCCACAAGAGAAAAACCACAACGCTCAGCATCGTGAATCATCTCCGAGATTTCGTCTTTTGTGAATACTCGCATCGGACCATACAGTTCCCCATAAGGGAACAACTGCTGAGTTTCGAGCGGCGTTGGCCAGTAGTCAGTTGAGATTAGGAGCAGACCCCCAACCTTCAGCACACGTGCCATCTCTTTGAAAAAGGTGTGAGTATCAACACCGTGTTCTATCGCAGAGATACACGTAACGGCATCAAAATATGCATCTTTGTATGATGTCGACGACATTTCCTGAACCGTAAAGTCAACGTCTCGAAACACTTTTCTATTGATCGCAACCGGAGTTCTGTCGCATGCAAAGAGGCGCAAATTACGATTTCGATCAGCCAGCCACTGCAGTATCCATGGCTTAGACCCGGATCCTGCATCAAGAACTCGAACCGACTTACTCCCTCGGCGAAGCTCGCGCCAGAAATATCTCTCTATTGACTTTAGACATCGAAGGGTGTCCCAATTCTTCTGTTCATCGTGGTGACCATGAAGTCCTCGAAGTTTGACTTCAAGGTTGGCGACTTTCATCTGATACTCCCAGCGCAGTGCAGCAGAGCGCGGAATGAAGAAGGAGCGCCATGACATAAGTGAGTTAATCACATTCATAAATGAACTCCGATCCAGTAAGGATTCCTTTGCAGATGGTTTCAACTCCCTTAGCCCGAGACGAAAGATCTGCAGCCGACTTAACGCTCAATGAGAAGGCACCTTCCGATGGATTCTCATTGCGCTGCGCGATTTCAAACGGAATCATTCGCCGGAAGAAGAAATGATATGCGAATCGCTGAGCGAGGTCGACTCGCGAAGAACTCCCTGCAGTGGAATTCGATTGCAGTGCTCGTTCAATTGCATCTAGATAATCAGTTCGACTCTCGACGTCAAACGTAAACCCGCGCCCGCGCGCCCACGCATCACCGCAAACAACGACGGGCTTCCCTAGTGCCGCGAGCTCAATTGAAAGCTTGCTCCCGTACACCACAACTACATCAGCGAACTCAGCAAGCTTGTACGAGCTAGTCGGGTTCTCACTCGCAACGAGAAAAACGTTTGACGGAAGATTCGGATATTCATCCTTGATTGCATCGATAAGGCGGTGTCGTGACGGCATCATTCCGGTGATTTCGGCAGGATGAGCACGAATAACGAATGCGTGACGCGGACGAAGTTTTGCAAGTTCAATAGTTTCTCGTATCCAGTCCATCAAGCCGGTAAAGACCAGATTCGAAAAGTGAATTTGAGCATCCCAGTAAACATTCGGAAACACCGACACGACGTAATCAAATGATCCCCCTGATCGCAGACGAGTTACTTCGGAGGGTAGATCGGCATTGTCGGAATTAAACCAGATCCAGTCATTTTTCGCCGTCTCTCGAGATTTGAGATACGTGACTAGTTCGAGTCGTTGCTCAAGATTCATCTCTCTGTGCTTCCACGAGTCCGAATCGTCACGCAGCATCGTGCGGTGATACGTATCGCCGTGCGCAAAGATAAATGTTCCTGCTCGATACGAGGGAGTCCATGAGACGACGCGGACTCCCACCTTCTGAGCTACCTCGCAGATGACTCCCTGGGGAACATAGATGGCGTGATGAAGTACAACGACATCAGGTTTTCGTTTCTCGATGACGCGTCGCATGATGAGCGCCGTCTGACAGGCAGCCGACAGAAATTTTCTTGCTGCAACATCAAAAGACTCTTCCTTCGCTGGCTCTCCAGTCGCGAAGTATCTGGCCACCCCGGCGAAAGCATGTTCACCAACGTTGACACCGTTAAACACGGCCGACCGCAAATCAATCAGCTTTGTAACTCGGATGAATTCCGCAATCAATGATTGATCTTCGGGGTCCGTGTAATCGCTGTACTGCAGAGGTGTCGTGATATTCGGACTGAAGACGTGTGAATTGCGATCACATCTTGCGCACATCGTGTCGATATCTCTCCACTTGTCGTTCGCAAAGTTCTGGCCAGTCGTCATCCGGGTAAATTTGCAATTGAAGCAGGCGTCAAGAACCCGATCGCACATGAGGGTGTCAACTTGTGCACCGCGAAGTGTCAGTGCCGCAGCCAACGAGGAGTCGAGTAAAAGTGAATTTCTGAATGCCGGCACAGAGTTGGCAATCAGAACTCGTGGCCCACCAGTGTTCAACTTCGTGTTCAACCAGCGCCAGTCAGGCAGATCGTGATTGGGGCCCACCTTGATTGTGCGGAGTCTGCGGACAAGCTTTTTGGCGGAGTGAGCAAGCTCAACCAGAGTCTTTTGAGAATTAGACATTAGGAATCCCCGCAAAACTAACAGGGTGTGCCAGCCAGAGTTCAATGTCGCGAACTAGTCCAACTTGAGTCGAAGGTTGAAGCTTTGTGTAAGACCTCAGGTGGGCACCGAACAGTCCGTTCTCGTATTGGAACAAATCAACGTTGCCCGGGAGCCACTCAACAGACTCAATTTGGGTGAACTTACCGACGTAGGAAAACCTTCGGCGAAGCCTCAGCGACAGCAACCGCTTGAATCCAATCTTGCGCATCATGTTGGAGTAGGGCCACGTTCTCGATTTGCCAACCGACTTCCACAGAAGAAGAGTGATATCGGGCGGGCATCGAAAGTCTGGGTACTGGAGTCGAATAAGGTGGCCAGTCTCACCACTCTGATCAGTAATTTTTCGGTGATAGGCGAACAGCAACCAGCGCGATATCAAATCGAGCACAAGCGCTAATGGAACAAAGAATCTCGATAGTGACTTGAATGCGCGACCCACTGACTGAAGTCTCTTTGCAGCCGTGAGAAATTTATCCGCTTTGCGCTCTACCTTCTGAACTCGCTCTTCATCCACCGAGAAATTCACTTTCGCTAAGTCCACTTGCATTAGATCCAGCCACATAAAGTGTGGGCTCGGAAAATCGATGAAGTCTTTGGTATTTGCTGGGTTCCATGTAACTCCACGCACTGGCGTTTCTGATGCGGTTGCTTCAAACTTACCCATCCAGTCTGGGCAGAAGACCATGAAATCTGGATCGATGACCACGAGGCGACCGGTTGTGTCAGCAACGTGAGCGAGACCATTGTGCAACCCCGCAGCATGAGAGACGCTGCCGGTCATTGGGCCAGTTGGATACACAATGGGTGGATGTCCTCGGATGATCTTGAATTCAAAGAGTTCACTCCCGTGCACACGCTGCACGATCTCTGAAATCTTGGATACCTCCTGCCTTGGATCATCAACGGCATTTACGACGACGATCCAAGTCATCTTGACGTCGGCAGTTTCCATCGACTTTTCGTGAAGTGACCTTGCCATTGACCTAATAGTCTCTGCGAACGTTGCCTGATGTTTGTCAGTTACTACGGTCAGAAAGGCGCATTGAGAGGCCGTGCGCTCAGACGTTCCTACGAGCGAATCGAGCGCAGCCACTCGTCGCCAAACGAGATAGTCGCGTAGCGAAGCATCGACGCGTGGACGCCGACTTACGACTTCACATGCATTTCGAAATGACTCTGGATTGTCTTCTTCGAAGGACACACAGTATGGTGCAAACACGGCGTCCATTCTTGAAAGCAGTTTTGACGGCAGGATCACCCAACACCCACACTCAATCGCGTCATATATCTTTGTCTTGAATCCTCGACCAAGACTCGAGGGCAGAACAAGGGCTTTCGACATATCTAAAATACCTAGTGGGTTCTTGACGAAGCCGTAGTCGATGACTCGACTATCCCCCAAGTCGGTTTGTTCACCAAGTTCAATTCGTCGTCCTGCGCGGGCAAACGTGAATCCGGGCATCTCAGGAAGTTTGGAAATCAACTCATGAAATCGTCGTTCGGAATCTTCGATTAGGAGACCGGGGGAAAACGACCCGAGATGTAGAAACACCATCTCTTCTGCCACGACGTTTTGGGCGATGTCGCGGGAGCCAACATCGCGAGCCCGCTGGCTCATGAGATACGGAAAATATAAGGCCTTCTTCCTTCCGGCTAGCCGATACCAGTAGCGAACCAGATCACCATGATCGATTACGAGGATTGCGATACAGAGTTTTGCCACCAACCAGTCGGTCACAAACCGCCTGATTACGAGGGCATACGTACTCAATCGCTCCCGCTTCTTCTTCATGGCTCGCGCGTAGTCGATCCTGTGGAGAGCCTCCGCATTATGACTTCTGAAAGTTAAGCGTTTGGCACCAAGAAGCCGAAGGACCACGATCTGTAAGAGTGGAGATCCTGGAATGTCATAAATCACGATGTCGAATTTCCGAATTGCTTTGAAATATCGATGAAGAGAATGAATGTAGAGAAGCGCTCTAACATCTCGTTCAATCTTGAGTTGCCACACCTCCCAGCCCTGGGTTACGAGGCTCTCCACGTTCGCGTCAACGTCCTTTGCGCTCCCATGAAAGTGCTTACTCCCAGCGAGATTATGGAATTTCGCGGCATCACCGCTTCCTGCCCACTCCATCGCTGGCTTCTCAAGCGGATTGAGTACGAGAGCGACCCCAAGACGCGGTCGTTCGGGATCGAGCGCGTGCTTTACAAGCTGACTTCCTGCGGTCTTCTTTCTGAACTTAGAGGTTCCGCGTAGATAAATAACAATCTTTGCCCACTTGCGGAGTATTGCAGACTGATTGACGGTCTCACGTATCTTCGTCCTCACGGATGACATACCGGCTGGCGTTGTCTTACAAACCTGCAGTCAAGCAACATATCTTTGCGCAAGGTAATCTAACCTAATGCGGCGTTTAGTTGCCCGACTACTACTTCGCTCACGAGGTGATGACTCGGACGTATCGGAAATTATCAGAAATCTTGAAAGTTGCACCCCAGCACTACCCAGACCCAACTACTTCGACTCTCCGAACTGCGGTCGTCAACTTTCAGGCTTCACGCCCTCCGGCGAACAACGAGAAGCTGTTCAGCGTGCATTTCTCCCCGCCTTGGCGAGGTCGTATGCCGATCTCGTGGCACGCGGCACCAATCAATCCTCAAAGTCAGACCGTGGCCACCTACAAGACGGTTCTTTTGAAAAATCTGGACTCTCAACTTTCTCGCTCCCCTCTAGACGTTTTGCGGTGATCCAGCATCTTCTCGAACCTGTCTTCTCCGATTTGATGACCTCGGTCAAGGTAAAGCGAGAGAACAATCAAAAACTTAAATTCCCCGACTATGTAGTGGATCTTGACCCCAAGTCTGATGCGTTTCGGGAAATTCAAAACTTGCTCATTGAGGCTGGGGTATTCGCACTTGTTGATAGTCGGGAAGCGCGACCAGTCGAGTTGTCACAGGTGGCGCTGCAGTTCTCGGATAGAGAAAGAACGTTGGGAGAATACGGTCCGATCGAAGATGACGGACTACCAATTCACAAGAGTGCGTATTGGCATATAGACAGCAGCACAAGTATCCGTACCAAATTGCTGGTGTATATGAACGATGTACGGCAGGAACAGGGTCCATTCATGTACGTGCCCGGCTCTCACCGCCTTCCCGCGATAGAAGAGCTAGCAGTTCGGAAGACTAATGACCATCTTCGACTAAGTCCGAAAGAATTCGTATCACTGCCACCGTCATTACAACTTCACGCGCTGTTTGGAGAACACATGACAAGCACGGATAGATCGGTTGGCCCCTTCCTCTCTGACGAAGTGAGTGTGGTTGGTGATGCAGGAACGGCGATTCTGTTCGACCTTGACGGTATCCATCGTGGAGGTTTCGTTAGGAGAGGCGAACGACGTCTGCTGCAGTGCAATTTTTCCGTAAAGCACTAAGACGTCTTTGGACGAATGCGATAGTCAAGACGCAATATTGCTGAAATCAGAACACGTAGTGTCATCGCGAAGGCGTAATACCTTGAGGCTCGCGAGCTTCCAAATTCTCTGTCCCGCATCTCTACATTGACTTCAGCAACTTTGTAGCCCGAACGACTCGCAACGATCATCACTTCGAACGTGTCGCCTAGAAAATGATTGGGCATGTTTTTTGCCAATTCCTGGATGATCTGCCCACGGAACACTCGGAATCCCGAGGTCGTGTCGGTGAGTCTTGCGCCAACGACCCGAGATGCATAGCGGGCAAGCAGGCCCTTGGCTATGCGCCGAGACAGCGTGTCTCGAGAGAGCTGGGTACTTTCTGTCTTCCTCGCCCCAACAGTCACGTCGGCGGACAGTCGCTCAGCATTGTCAACTAATTGCTGCAACTGACCAGGCAAATGTTGCCCGTCAGCGTCGCATTGCGCGACTGTCGTAATCCCCCGCTCAGCTGCAAATCTCAAGCCAAGTCGCAAGGCACCACCCACACCCAAATGAAACGATGAACGCAGCACCAAAGCCCCTGCGCTTTCTGCGAGCTTCGCAGTCTGGTCCGACGACGCGTCATCGATTACAACAGGCGTGAACCCAGAGTCGATGACCTGACGTACGATTCGGGTAATCGTTGGTGCTTCGTTTAACGCGGGTATGAGAACGAGAACTTCATTGTCCACCGACATCGTTACGAACTCGACTTTTCCTGCCTCAGAAAGGCAATTTCTTCGTTGAGTCTATGAATCTGCCGCTGTAGACCAGAGATACTGATGGAAAGCTGAAGACAAATCCCCATGAGCACGAGCATCGCTCCACCGCCAACTACCGTAAAGGGTGCAACTCGAAGAAAAGAAGCAAGAGGACGCGTGACTGGGATTGCCAGAGTTACCACAAGTAGTGCCGCAAATAGCCCGAGCCAGCCCATTGAGTACTTAAATGAAATAGCGCCGCGGCGGGCTAGCCGAAGGACAATCAATAGATATACGATCGCAGCAATTCCAATTTGTAGGGCTTGGACTTGTTCTTGGGTCATGAAGCCATGATAAACGCACCACATCACAGACTGCTGACAGCTGCGAGGGAACGACCGTTCGAGATTGGCGCATCGTTGTTCCTGTCCACGATTGCACTGTCTCACATCCAATGGTTGTTCAAAATTGGGCCGATCTTTACCGGACTTCGAGAGGTCGTGTTTCTCTTGAGTCTGATCTCTCTTGTTTGGGCGTCATCAGAACTTGTTGGTGAACGCCGGATACCCCGACTTGTGTTTTCGGCTGTCATACTCCTCGGCCTTGTCACCAGTTCGCTTGTCGTCAATCGATACTTATTTGACCTTTCACCAGACACGCTGACAAGCCACTTTGAACTGACTCATTCAACCGCGCTGGGCGTCAATCCTTACTTTGAGTCGTGGGTAGAGGGATCGCTAGATGAGTACTCGGTATTTGGCGTGTCGTTTCACATGTTGGCGGGAATCGGCTTCAATTTGGGATTTACCAGAAATCCCTTCATTTTTCCCTATCTTCACATGGTTCTACTCGCGACAAGTGCGCTGATTTCTTGGGGAAGAAACTACGTATCGCGTCAACACGTCTGGATCGCAGCGTGTATCACGATCTTTGCGTTCCCCACACTCGCTCAGCAACTCCTCACGGGCTATCGAGACGGCTATTCGGGCTTGGCGGTTCTCACATGCGCAGTGTTGATCATTCACGGATGGGTTCACCGATTCCGTGATACAAGCACGCTTCTGATTGCCCTCGTATTCTCTGCATGTCTTCCAAGCATCAAACTTCCTCTGGTACCCACAGCGCTGCTGCTTGGTGCTACATGTGTCGTCGGACTCATCTCAAGCAACGGCATCAACTACGTGTTCAGGATTCGTACGTTGGTAGTCGCTGTACTAGTGGCGCTATTGTGGGCGTTTCCAGTAATTTTTGCTCTTTTCACTAGTAATGAGACGAGTCGGAGTCTGCTCTCAGCTGAAGCGATTACAACTACTTGGAGTGGCTCTTCTGAACGACTACTTCAGATGAATGTGATTCAAGAATTCGGAACCTTGATGTTTGGAATTAGTCAAGCAAATCCTCCCGACATTACTTGGAGTCTTCCGTTCCAGTTCCCCTCTGCTACGGAGCTAATTGTGAGTGGAAGGCCAGACCCTCGGTTGGCTGGCTTCGGTCCATGGTTCGGCGAAGCTTTTGTCTTCGCACTACTTGCTGCAGTAACTGCCACGGTTGCACTTCGAAGAATTTCTGGTGTAGACAGCAAAAACGCGTACGGTCGGGCCCAGAACCAGAGACGCACGCGTGACCTCGGGATCTATTGGTGGCTTGCTTTGGTGATGATAGTGGGCTTTTTGCTCACTCCGTTTCGTTTCAACTCTCGGTATGTCGTGCAGCTCTATGTTCTTCTTTTGCTACTAATTGCAATCAGCTTGATGTCTCGTCATTCCAAGAACCGATACGCGCTAGTCGCGAGGGTACTTTGTGTCGCGTCTCTGGCTTTTCTTATCGCAAATTCGCTATTTGCATGGTACGGAGCTGCAAATGTTGCAATTGAAAACCGACGATTGACCTTGGAACTGATTGACAACTATGTCGACAGAGTTGATGAGGCACCCTCAACTGTCAAATACAGCATCGTTACTGGCGGAAAATGGGGATTTCGCCGTTACCTCCCTTCTCAAACCCCAGAAGGGCGAGCGGTAATGGTTGAACTCTCGTGTAACCCTGACACATCAACTCGGGTGTACTGGCTCGGCGACGACATTGGAATATGTCAACACAACCTCGCCGATTGACCTTCAGGCCGCCGGCGGAGCATCTACTACTGAAGATGAGCGAGGCGCACTGGTCGTGTCGCTATGCAACAGATATACCGCACCCATTGCCACACCAAAACCAATAACAGCGACGCCCCAAATCACCACGGGCATAATCCTGAAGTTTGCCCACCACCAGCCAATATCTTCCATTGAACACGCCATGCAGCCGAGATCATCGTTGCCGACTTCCCTCAAGCCAATTACGTAGCGCCGAAAATTCTGGTAGAGAACGAGCGACTGCCCCACAAATGTGAGGCTGACACACCACTGAAGAGTTGACTTCGATACATGACCTAACGCCGTCACCACGAAGGCGACGAGACATCCGATCATGATCGGCATAAAGTAGCGAGGCTGAATCAGTTTTGGCATATAGAACATGGCTGACTGATGGAGTGCGAGCACCGCACTAATCACGGTCATGGTCGCCGACACAAACACTCGTCGTGACAAGACTGAATGTCGACTCCAAGCCGTAACCACAACAAGTATCACCACTGCAACTGATGTCATTTGGGTGATCGCAGGTACCCGCATCCCCTGTTGGGCAGAAACGTTCCAAGGATCTGCACCAACAAAGCCGAGAAGATAATTGGGTAGTTCTGCCAAGTTATGTGCAAGCACCGTCTGGTGATGACGAGGCGGTCCTTCGAAAGGGTCATCAAAGATCCCAAGTAACCGAAATATGACTGTAAACAAGAAGAAACTTATGACTGGTAGTCCGATGAACCACATGGTGCGTACCCAATGACTCTGAGTTGATGTGGGTATTGGCGACAATTTGTAATACAGAATCGTGGTCGCTAGCAGAATCGGAACCGCGAGAAGTGCATCAAATCGCGATGACACCATTATCCCGATTGAGAGCGCTCCGATAACTGCCGGGACGATCATGGAACGTGCTGCCTTCGCCCTAGCCGCATCAAGCAAGAGAACCATTGAGATCGGAAGAAGTATCGCACCAGTGATGCTCCACGATGATGGATTCACTGAGGGAATCAAGAAGCTCACTGGCGACCACAACACCATGATTACTGAGATAGCTATGAAGTGTCGTTTAGTCCTCGCGAGAGTGACAATGGCTGCAAAGAGAAGCGATGAAACAAGTCCATTCATCACTCGGATGAGTACCACCGAGCGGGTCACATCTTCCCCAACCAAGAGTCGAAGAACCTCGTAGAAAGTCCCCGGATAATTGTCGTAGCCCGGATATTTGACCTCGGTGAACTCACGATCGTCAATCGCAGACTGGCAGTTGGCTGCATTATCCAATTGACCCTCCATACACTGCAGACCCTCAGCAACCAAGGTTGGAATCCGAACATTCAGCGTTTGGCCGCCAGTCTTTTCGCAGAGTTCCCTACCGCCTGCGTCTCCACACAAGATTGAAGTGAGGTGTCGTGACTCGTCGGCCGACGAACCCACTGGGCTGCTAAGAGCCCATCCGAAGAAGTACAGAGAAAATCCAACCGATATTGCTATAAAGAGCAGTGCGCCTCTAATGCTTCGTGTCATGGTTTGGACTTGTGTTTGGCGAACGTACTCAGGATTTGACCAGCTACGAAGATTAACGGCCTAATCAGATATTCCCAAACTCTCGCCAGCCATCTCAACTCGCGTGGGACGAACCACATTCGAACCTTGCTCGCTTCAATGACCGAACTTCGACGTGATGCAACAGTTAAGGCTTCTTCGTGCCAGCAATACCGAGCTGCAGTTATTGGCACTCGGACAAACCTTCCCACTTCTCGCAGTTTCAAGAATAGATCGAGATCAAACGCAAATGAAAGTGACTCATCTAGACCTCCAACATGGTCGAAGCTCTCCCTCGCAACGAGAACTGCAGGCTGTGACACCAACTGAGGACCGAATCGCATCAATCCTTCCGACCATTTTATGCTGCGGTTGAGAAACAGTTTTTCACCCTTGCTGTTGACATACTCACACATTCCGTATGCAAGAACAGCATCTGAATCATCTTCTAAGGCACGCCGTAGTTCTGCCATGCTTCCACCAACGAGTTGGTCATCATCGCCCAACCAATTCACATACCTTACTTGGCGGGGAAATGTACGCATTCCATCGTTGATTGCTGCTGCCAGGCCTCGACGCGAATCCACAACGATCCGAACCTCGGGGTGCCTTGCTACAATGTCGTCCACTGCATAGGCAGGCGCCACAACACAAATGTTGGAGACGTCGTTTACTTTAAGCGATTGGATGCACACCATTAGGTTTGCTTCTCGGGTTCCCATAGTAGGAATTACAAAACCAATCATTTGATGCACACTAATTTGTCAAGGGCAAGAAAGTTCGAACGCTTACGGTCCCAATCACTGAGTACAAGTAGTATCCGTCAGTGGATTCAAGTCGCCATCCCAAATGTTTTTATCGCAGTCTCCACACGTCTGTGGCTGCACAAGGCCATCTTGGGTGGTTTCATCGTCTCACCTATAAAATCCTGAAAGCGGTCTAGACGAATTTTTCGGCAAATCGATACTTGAGGTTGGCATCAATCGCGGTGAACATCTCACATTCGTGAAGCACCCGTTCGATCTCTCTGTCGCAACCGACTACCGAGTTACCGATCTAGATCTTGGTGCGAAAGACTCGAAGGTAAGCCAAGCGGCGTGAAGTGCCGAGCTGTTGCCGTTTCTTTCCGAATCCTTTGACCGGGCAGTCCTTACTTGTGTCCTACACCATCTCCGAGATCCCCTGATGTCATTATCAGAGATTCGCCGCGGTACTAAGCCAAACGGCATCATCTCAATTCTTCTCTCCTGCGACCCTGGTTTGGCATACAGAATCTCGTGGGCATTGACATCTGGCCGTCGACTGCGAAGACTTGTAGTAGTGAATCCTCAACTCTTTCACTCCCTTGAGCATCACTCGCACTTCATGGCTCTGCGCACTTACATTTCTGAAACGTTCAAGAACGACAAAATCAATACGCGATGGTGGCCCTGGCGCAGCCCAAGCTGGAATCTGAACTTGATCACAGTGATTTCGGTACAAGTAAGAAAATCTCAGCCCTAATAAAGTTGGGCGTCTGTCAGATCGGCTCCCTCAAAGTTGGCACCTGATCGTTCGGTCCGTTCAAGATTGGCTCCGGAGAAATTGGCGCCTTTGCAATTTGCATTCTTAAGGTTTGCGTTCATAAGATTCGCGCCCTTCAGATTCGCGCCCTTCAGATTCGCGCCTTTCAGATTCGCGCCGACAAGGTTTGCCTCTCGTAAGTTTGCGCCTTTCAGATTTGCGCCCTTTAGGTTTGCGCCCCACAAGTCGGCATTCGGCCATCTGACGCCTTGTAGATCTGCACCTGAAAAGTCTGCTCCGGCCTGCGGTTGATCAGATTTGTCAATCACTAATTGGCCTCGTTTCTTTATCTCGACGTTTTTCTCTTGACTTACCTCTGAATCGATGACACAACACGACTGAATCGATGACACAACACGACGAAGTTCATCAATGAGTTTTGTGCATTCACTTTCCCAGTTTAAAACTCTACTTCTAGTCACGAAATGTGGACCAAAGTTAAGACTTCGATACTCTGCCGCATCTTGAATGGCTTCAGCGATGGAGGTGGCTGATCCTTGATTGAAATGGTGTATCCAGGGGAAGTCGGTTGAGAAGTCACGAAGAGTAACAACATTTGGGGCAATCACCGATAACCCACAGTGCAGGTAGTCGGTAAATTTGGTCGGCGCACAGAGCCGATTATTCAAACAGGAGTCGTCGTAACTAAGTACTCCAATCTGATGCCTACCGAAGATGTGACCAAGCTGTACTCGCGGAATGGCTTCAAGAATCTGAAGACGACCACTCGCCACTAGTTCTCTCACGCTGCTCTTTGTTTGGGGCAAAAAGTCAGGCTGTTGTGGTCCAAGTAACGTCAACTCGAACTTAGGCTCAAGCTCCAAGAATGCATCAACGAGTGTCTTGATATCTCGCTTCTTTGTCAAGAGTCCGGCATAAATGACTTTAACTTTCTGTGTGTCGCTTTCTGACGATGTCATTTCGGTCGGATACAAATCCGCCGGGCCGAAATTCTGCACGACTGTTACGGGAATGTTCTTGTTGATTCGTAAGTAGTACTCTCGGCGTGCTGAATTCTGAGTGATTACAGAACAAACAATTCGCTTGATTACCGCTCTCTCCAGAGCCGTCTCCCAACGTGGTTCTCGAAATCCCTGTTGACCGAAGAGTTCAAAGGGATAGTAGACCAATTTGGTACTTCTTCTTTGAATTCTTCGGATCGCAACCCATGGCAACACACAAATCAACAATCTTCCGCGGGAAACAATCACAACGTTGGAATCTTCTTGTGCGAGCTGTATTGCGGCCGCAAATCGGCTGGCCTGTATTCGTCCTCGCCATCGACTCAATCGCTTATCCAGATTCTTGACTCCATTGATAATTGATGCAAAACGAAGGTGCTTATGCCGAATTGGCTTATACATCCCAGCAATTCGTGCATGGAACCTGCTGACTGCAATCGGCTCGTCCTGAAAATATCTCGAAGAGCAGTGTTTTGTTGACGAATCTCCGGTGGCGAGAACAACTTCAATATGCTGCTCACGAAGACTCTTGATTGCGAGTGATGCAACCGGGTGCTCCAATAGTTTCTCGTCATGAAGCCAAAGAATTCTCATCGTAGAAAAGCTTGGAGAACTGATGCGATCCGTTGTGACGCTTTGCCCGAACCATAATCTTCCCGCTCCATGGGTGACCTTCTCGTAGCTTGTTCATAGAGGCTTTCCTCAATAGAGGTCTTTATCTCAGACTCGTTCCAACCAGCAAGGCGAGCATGACCCTTTAGTACTTCTGGTCGTTCGGTTGTTTCACGAGCAATGACAAGGGGGATGTCAAAGACGAATGCCTCTTCTTGGACGCCCCCTGAATCAGTTATAACACAAGCAGACTGTTGCAAGAGCGAGATGAAGTCAGAGCGCGAGAGCGCATTTACAAGATTGACCTGAGGGTGTTCACCAAGAACTTTGCTTATCACCAAGGAGCTGGCTGGATTTGGGTGAAGAATAACCACTGCACGGTACTGCTTGTTTTCATTAAGAAAGCTTGTGATTCCTCTGCAGATTTCAACGAGCCTGTCCGCAACGTTTTCTCTGCGGTGAAGCGTAACGAGAATCGTGGATGTGGAAGAGTTCTCCACTTTTCTAGGTTCAACTCTCAAATCATCAACAAACGTATTCCCAACATGGAAGATTCTGTCAGATGGAACTCCCTCACTGATAAGATTCTCGACCGCTAGTGAAGTTGGAGCAAAGTGCCATCTCGTGATTCGGGAGATCAGTTGTCGGTATCCTTCTTCTGGGTATGGTGCATCCAAGTTGTGAGTGCGTAGTCCTGCCTCGACATGTGCTACCGGAATCAGATTCAAAAATGCTGCCATGGCACCACAGAAGGTAGATGTCGTATCTCCCTGAACGACCACCACTCTGGGTCTTGTTTCCTCAAAAACACCTGAGATGTCTTTGAGAATTCTTGACATCGATGCAGCGAGAGACCGATCAGGTTCTGTGTGATGCAACTTGTATTGTGGAACTAAACTCGAATCTTGTAGTGCGTCATCCAATAGTGCGCCATGTTGCCCGGTGGTCAGCACCGAGACAGTCACTTCTTGACGGCGCAACGCGCGCACAACACTCGCAAGTTTGACTACTTCTGGTCGCGTTCCAAGAACTACCATCACATCGAGGCTCTTGCTCACACAGTTACCAAACTCTCGAGCATGGTGTACCTCCACACTCCACGGCTTTCAAGACTTCGAGAAGATTCGGATCTAGGCTTCCATCAAATAGCGACTCAATGTGTGCTGGTGCGGGCCAGCCCTCATGTGAGAATAAGTTCAATCGGACCATTCGGCTAAAGAAAAAGTGAGTGGCATACCTTTTTGCCAGCTGAACTCGTTCCGGCGAAAGCGATCCCATCCTGTGCAGTTCACTTAGTGCACTCCAATATTCCTCTGAATCATCAACGTCAATGGTGAAGCCTTTATGCTTAATCCATGCCTCACCGGCCACGACAACTGGCTTCTCCCGATATGCAGCTTCAATTCCCGCTTTCGTATTGAACACCACCACCCCCTGTGCAGAACGGATGAGATCGTAGGTGGACTCCTTCGACTCGGGTCCTACGACTTCAATATTGGAACAATATGCAGTACCAAGCTGCTCTAGATACTCATGCATCGGTTCCCGAGACCTATTTGGTGAAGTAAGTTCAGCCGGGTGAATTCGAATAACTAAACGCAATTCCTTGTTTTGCTGATAAAACGCGACTGTTGCAGCTAACCAATCCCGCATAGATCTAAATGCTCTCGCTTGATAGTGCACTTCCGCATCCCACGTAACACTCGTTAGGGCGAGAACAAAATTTGGTGACCTTTCCTTCACATTGCCTTGATTTTCGCTTGGACGAGAATCACTGAACGTAATCCAATCATCCTCGCCTCTCTCTCGGCGAGTCATATATTCATCAACTGCTGACTGAATTTGAACCGGATAATCGGTGTTAGCCCAGCTCTCTGATGGCTCCTCAAGCATCGTGTGATGATATGAGTCACCCTCGCTGAAGATGAAGGTTCCCCGACGATACGAAGGCGTCCAGGTCAGAACACGAATACCGCGGAGTCTTGCAGCTTGCACGATTGGTCCCTGAGGAACATAAATGCCGTGATGAGCCACAACTACATCCGGATTCCAGTTGTCAAATACGGAGAGGGCTGAATAGAAGCCTCTTGCCGCTGATTTGAGATAGCGCTTCGCGATTTCGATCGCGAAGGCCTCTTGATGCAACTGTGTCGATGCAAAATAGCGAACTGTTGCTGCATAGGCATGATCGCCAATTTGGCAATCCATAACATTGAATTCCCGAATCTGACTAATCGAATCGAGAGAATCAATCTGCTGACTGAGAGTTGAATCAATAGGGAGACCAAGCCGCCAATACGGCATCCCGAGCGGGACGAAGTGGCTCTCAATATGACTTGCACAGTCGCCACATCTCGGAGTGTGTTCACTCTGAATCAGCTCGATTGGCGCAACTCGACCAAATTTGATGATTTGACAAGCAGAGAGGTCAGAGTCGCAGAGTAGAAAGGCGGGTTCACTGCCACGAAGTGCGACCCCCAATGCAAGTACTCGATCCAGATTGGCAGCATCGGCATTGCCGGAGATTGAAGTAGCGAAGAGTACCTTTCCACGACGATTGTCGCGATTCGGTCTGTAAGACTTACTCGCCTCACGAATGAGAGTTTCAAGTTTCACAATTGACTCGTTCTTCTAGATTAATACAAACTCTTGGCCGACCTGAATCAAAAGTCAGTGATTGGCAGATCTACAATTGAGTCCGTTGTGATGCGTCTTTGATGCCACATATATGAGTCTTGATTGTGATTAGACGAACACTCACACACAGGGATCAGCGCTGTAGCGAGGCAGGGATTTCGACTAGCGCCTGTGGCATGTTGCTAGTAATCGTCCACTTTGAAGACGGACTCGCTTATCGAGAGTCCAACCATTAATCTTCCCGCTTTCTGCTAGGCAGGAGAGATTAATGCTTCTTCCCAAAGACAAAGAACACATTGCGCTTCTTCTCACCAAACCCCGGTGAAAATTTGGTGTCAAGCACCTCGAAAGAGGAAAGGCACGACTCATAAAACACTTTAAGTGATTCAACTGTCGGAAAAACTCCTTGGAGATGTCTTCCTCTCTTGCTTTCCGGGTTGAATTCTGCGACCACGACTCTATTGACAGATCGTGGCACGTTAACGAGGTAGTTTTTCAACATGTTTACTCGATCGATCATGCCAAGTGAACTCAGTTTGCGCTCAGGAACTCTCAAGGCCCTAACAGGTGAAATGAGTTCGTTATCAAGATTCACTGCCAAAGCGACTATACCGCGCTCAGTGTAGATTCGGAAGATGTACGCCAACGATTGGCGGTAATCGCAATATGGCAAAGATTCCGTTAACAAGACGCATCATGAGCGCACTGGCAGTCCCAGGCGGAACATTCACATTTGGGCAAGTTTTCGTCAGGTTCTTCGATACTAGAAAAGGTGCCGACAAGGATCACTGGGACTTTGCTCTATTTGCCGATGAAAAGCTCTCGCTTTCGAAGTCAGATGACTTTCAGGATCTGTGGGTTCTATATGAAACAAATTGTAGCTCTCGAGGGTTCTTCGTAGAAGTTGGCGCTAGTGATGGCTCACGAAAGAGTAATGCTCTGTTACTTGAGGAAATGGGCTGGCAAGGAATCGCTATTGAGCCTGATCCGGTTTCATTTGAGACTCTTGCAAGAGTCCGCAAATGCACGGTGCTACAAATAGCCGTAGCTGCAAGATTCTCACTTCTGCCCTGGCGCTTATTGGGCCGTGTTGGCAGTGGGACTTCTGAAAGGTCTGCTTCAGTTGTTCGGGCCTTGAGAGCGCCGAAATCGTTCTTGCGGTCGGTCTGTATCGTTCCGTCAAAACGGCTTTCCGTCATTCTCGAAAACTGTGACGCTCCAAGGGAGATTACCTTCATCTCACTTGATACTGAGGGAGGAGAACTTTCTATGTTGCGGGACATCCTCGAAGCGGGATATACGGTTGATCTCATATCGATAGAAGCATCAACAGATCATATTCGGAAGGTGATTCGTAAAGAGATGAGGAAGAGCGGCTACGAGGAACGGTTCCCGGGCGTAGCACGATCCGACTCTCTGTTCCGACGCAATCCCTGCCATTGAATCTCCTTTATGAAGGTTGATTTTGCAACCAACTCACTGAAACACTCTCAATTGGATCTGGTTCTCCAGGTGACAAACCGATTGCTTCTCGTGAACAGGAACTCGGACGCTGCCCTGCTACCTCTTCTTGCAAGTTCAAGTCTCCTGCTGATTGTTGCTTGGCATCAAATTGCATGGGTATTGGACTTCAATGCATCCTCATTCAAGATTCGTGCTGTTCTATTGGTGATGTCGATTGCCGTCACTATCCGCGCCGTTGTTGGGGCCTGCTCATTGCCATCTCAAAGCAATCTCACAACAGCCTTTCGGAGTGTCGTCGTTATCGTAATCAGCTCGCTCCCGGTTGCGTTTCGATGGGTCGTGCCTGATATCTCTCCTGATTCAAATTCAATTCACTATCCACTTGCGCTTCAAATCTTCACTGATGTAAATCTCTTCAAAATGCAAATGGGTCCGCTCGCGGCGGAACGAATTGATCTTGGAGTGGGACTGCATATCTTGGCCGCTTCAACCATGGAACTCTTTGGAACAAATTGGAATTTCGAGATTGTTAACTCGCTCGCGCTTGCGATCGTTCTCTGTTCGTTTCTTAGGGTGTGTGTATCGCTACGAATCAGATCACCACTAGTGGTTTCGTAGCAATTACTGGGGCTTGTGTCGTCAGTCGCTTGATAGCTGAGTTGACTCTTTTGTGTTATATGAATTACTGGTATAAACGAAGTGCTTCTGACTACTTCACCAAAGGCAGCCTGAGTGTGTGATGTACCTTAGTCGGCGAGACCTATCGTGACTTACAACCCAAGTGAAGGAACAGCACTATTTTGATTGAACGTCACAAACTTTGCAACTCACCAAACATTTCTTGGTTCATGACACTGCCGAGTGGTGAGTTGCGTTCGATAGCCAGATGAATCACACTAAGGATTCATCTGGTGCTTGTGTCTTTTGCTTATACCTCTCAATCGCGAACGATACAGACACAATGGTGCCCGTAAGAATAACTCCAGACATCAACACCAAATACGCATACCACATCTGAAACGGAAAGAACTGACTGATTTCGTTCGGCAGTCCGTCAGTTGACATATAGACCGCTCCGATTACAAGACACACCAGAAATACAATCTTTGCCACCTCAGCGCGCTTACTCAAACCACAGGATGATGCGATCACAAGTCCTAGAACTGTTATTGATGAACCGTTAAGTGCGAAGTAACGAGGAGATGACCAATCCCAGCCATCCTGGCGGAACGTTACTGTTGCCACCAAGCTGGCTAGAGCCGATGATGACCAGAAGACTAATGCCACCAATAGATTCAAGTCCTTGCACAAACCGGACGACCTTCGATTTGCACTTGATATGTAGACCAGGGCGGACAGTACAAGCCCGAGAACAAGGCATCCCAATCGGAAAGTAACTGATGGAAACTCATAGTTCTCGTTTTCCCAACGATCGCGAAAACCGAAGATCCATGACGATACATGGAAGGAGAAGCCGAGAATCGCTCTCTCAACATTCTCAAGAAGTCCAGTGCTTTTGAACTCTGCTGCATATTCGGGATTACGGAAGTACTCGCTAAGAGGATTCCCCGCCAAAACTCCCACTGGCGTCCAGACAACTCGACCGATAGCTATTGATCCAATAAGGATAAACAACTGAATCGATCGGTAGTTAGAGAATAGGTTCCTCGTTGCACTTACAACAATCAGTCCAACTAGAACAACTAGGAATTGTCGAGTCTCAGTAAATACGACTCCGTAGACAATGATTGCAAAGAACTGCCACCGCGTCAGTGCAAATCTTGATGATCTTCTGATGAGTTTGAGATACAAGAACAGACAAACTGGTATTGTGAACCGATCCAGAGCCACCATGACTTGAGTTGACTCGATGAAGTGATGTCTGGTGTGATACGAGTTAAGAAACAGTATAACTAACGGATAAGCAACGACTGGCTGAATCTCCAGCTCTCGTGCAATAGCGTTCAATGTGGTAACACAGAAGAGTAATGCCACGAGCCCTGGAAGTGCTCCAAAGATAAATAGGGAAACTCGCGCATCATCCGAGGCCGAGATCTGTGAAAAGATAAGGCGGGGAACCACAAGCAGGTGCCCTGGAGCGGGCTGAAACAGATACTGTACAAAATTTGCACTCCCTGGTTCCAGTGAACGCGCTAGTTCGCGAAAACCCTGATCATCTCCAGAAAACTCAAAGTCCTGATCGAGAAGAATTCTCTGTTGAACTAATGCCGAAGGTACAAACACCAACAGTGCAAAGACGTACTCAACGAGTACTAACAGTCTGCTGTAGAGGAATCTGGAGTTGACTGCCCGGTCCGGGCTCCATCTCTGATAAAGGCCTGTGACCTTTGAAGACACGCGGGGGTACTGTACATGAATATTTCTTTAACTGCTTGCACTAGACCCTGGAGCATCGAGACGGAGTGTTTTGAAGACTCGGCCGCCATAGCTATTGCCGCGAGCTCTCAGTCTTCCTGGAGACTATGACCCATACGAAGTACCGACCCAAGTAATTCCGGTCCTGGTGTCTATCCTCCACGAGAGCAGTACTGCGATAATTCCGCACCCGACACTCTTCGGCTGAGAACTTGACATAACTCAGACAGTCGCGTCTGGTTGAGAGTGTTTCAAACTTCAACCAAGTTATGAATACGTCGCTTGAAATTCTGTTCGATCGATGCCGAAACGCCTGACCAACCGCTATGTAGATTCAACTGAGGGGCACAAATTCACGGCACAACACTTCTGGTGAGTTGGTTGGCGCGCTCGGGAAGACTCGAACTTCCAACCTTCTGATCCGTAGACAACGGTCGAGCGTATCATCTTGTCTATTCAGTCTTCAGAATGTGTATCTGTGCGGTGGTGGCGAACAGTACGTGTCGCCTAGTCCACGGATTCTTTATGGTTTGTGACCCCATTGTGACCCCAGCCGTGTCGGAGATGTGGTCAAGCCTCTAGTTGCTTAGTCGCCAAACGAGACCTCGACTCGTGCTTCTGCACACGAGTTTTCCAGTCTGGGTCGTGCGGACGGACTGTGCCTTTGTGCAGCTTTTCCCGACTAGTCGTGGGACGTT
>Ga0194123_10001487_pt1 | contig 35312 bp, 31 predicted proteins | sample TA2MahsurfametaG_5_FD_155479 | JGI IMG/M metagenome (GOLD analysis project Ga0194123, IMG submission 155479) | Freshwater microbial communities from Lake Tanganyika, Tanzania - TA2015023 Mahale A surface | ecosystem: Environmental > Aquatic > Freshwater > Lake | place: Tanzania: Lake Tanganyika... | reverse complement strand
GTTGCAAGATATCTGCCGACTTTATCTCGTAGAGATGGCCCTCGCGCACTGCGGGAATGCAATCCCAGTCGGGTCTACTGGCCACTTTTTCCGGTCTGAATTTTTTTCCACACCACGAGCCGATGATGATATCTGGGGAACGCGCGATGACCGCCTGTCCATCAGAGATGATGCGGTTTTTGCCGAGAGATTCCTGAGCTAGTTCGGGAAATATGTCGATTCCCCCCGCGTACCCGATGAGCTCAGATACCCATTGAATGGCACTGATCTGCGGCTCGTCCCACTCTTCAAAATAGACGCGCGGTAGCCTTTTGCCTTCGTTCTGCCAGGTTTCTACGCGGTCCTGCATGGCCTGAACAGCTTTTTGTCGCTCTGTAATCCATTCGGTGGCGCGCGCCTCACAGCCCAACATGGCTCCGACCTGGTAGAGAATCGAGTAGATTTCCAACACGCTGCGCTGGTTGAATACGGTTACCTGGACACCTGCGCGAATAAGTTGGCTTGCGATATCGGCCTGCAGATCAGAAAAGCCGAAGACGCAGTCGGGTCTCAGTTCTAAGATCTTGTCAATCTTCGCGCTCAGAAAGGCACTCACCTTCGGCTTTTCTTCGCGTGCGCGCCTGGGGCGCACGGTATAACCGCTGATTCCCACAATTCGGCTTTCTTGGCCGAGAAGATAGATCCACTCTGTGGTCTCTTCTGTAAGGCATACGATACGCTGAGGTCCAAGGATCATTGTTTTTGCGCCAGGCTAACGATGGGGCGTACGACCGCCTAGCTTCCGTACTAGGTCGAACACGGACTGGCCTACTGCGTTGCCTAGCTGGAAATGAGCACGCACGGATGTATTGATAAAACGCACCACGCCACACTCGAAAGCGTCTTGCGCCTGCCCAATACACGCGGATTCATGGCTGTAGCAAAAGACCATAACCCCATAAGGCTCGAGGCGAGAAAGTGCAGCAATTCCGGCCTGATTCTTTCCGACGCCGGCATCATTCAGAAAGACGGCCCAGGGCTTGCGCGGTTGCGCCTCAACGTATCTCGATGAAGAAATGCCACCGTGAGACCCCGACACAACGATTCCACTCGACATTGCTGGTGTAATCTCTGTTATTGAATCGATGAGATAAAGATTTCGAGGATTAGTCACGTTCTTCCTTATTCGAATTACAATTACAGCCTGTTCGGTCACTGCCTACCGCATCCCTATTATTCCAAAAACACATGAGCAGTCGCCGCCGATTCATTCTGGGTAGCCTGGCCGTTGGTGCCGCGCTGGTTGTGGGCTGGGGCGTTTTGCCGGCGCGGCAGCGTCTTCACGGTAGCCGGCCCTTGCCGTTTGAGCCCGGGCAGAGTGTCTTTAGCGGCTGGTTGAAGATCGCTGCTGATGGCAGCGTTATAGTGCAGATGCCGAAGTCAGAGATGGGCCAGGGCGTGCACACCGCGCTTGCCATGGTGCTGGCTGACGAACTGGATGCCGACTGGGCCACGGTGCGCGTGGAGCACCCACCACTTGACGCAATCTATAACAATCAGGCCATGATGATCGACGGGCTGCCCTTTCATCCCGACAGCATGGGCATGGTGAAGCAGCTTTCGGCATGGCTTACGGCTAAGTCGATGCGTGAGTTCGGGCTTCAAGTAACAGGCGGCTCATCTAGCCTGAAGGATCTCTGGCTGCCGATGCGCGAGGCCGGCGCGTCTGCCCGCGCCATGTTGTTGGCAGCCGCTGCTGCGCAGTGGGGTATGAAGCCCGAGGAATGTACGGTGAGGGCCGGCGTTGTGGGCCACCCTTCGGGCAAGACTGCCACCTTTGGTGCGCTGGCCACCGCTGCCGCGCAGATGCCGCTGCCTAAGACGGTGGTGCTTAAAAATCCGGGTCAGTTTAGCCTAGTGGGCAAGCCCATGCGCCGAATCGAGGCGGCGACGAAGGGCAATGGTCGCGCCGTCTTTGGTCTTGACCTGCAGCTTCCCAATATGCTGTTCGCCTCTGTCAGGATGTGCCCAACGCTGGGCGGAAAGGTTGAGGCGTTTGATGCGGGTGGCGCACAGGCGCTCTCTGGGGTGAAGAAGGTGTTGCAGGTGGCCGGACACCACGGGGGTGCCGCCGGGGTGGCGGTGATTGCTGATTCCCCTTGGCTTGCTCTGAAGGCCTTGGCCGAGGTGAAGGTACGCTGGAACGAGACTGCGGGGGCAGCATCGTTGAGCAGCCCTGCTGCGTTGGATAGCTTGGCCTCGGTGCTGGACAACGATGAGGGCTTGGCCTACTTCACGCAGGGAGCGGTAGATGATGCCTTTCGCACTGCGGCCCGAACCGTGCGGGCTGAGTATCGCGCCCCATGGTTGGCCCATATGCCCCTAGAACCCAGCAACTGCACGGTGCAATTCGACGAGGATAAAGCCACCGTGTGGGTGCCTACCCAGGTGCCGGGCCTCGCGCGCCGCGCCGCTGCATTGGTCTTGGGCCTACCCAGCGAGGCGGTAACGGTGAACGTGCAGTTCCTGGGAGGGAGTTTCGGGCGTCGGCTAGAAGTGGACTTTGTTGGCCAGGCCGCCGAGATTGCTCGGGCCATGCCCGGCGTGCCAGTGCAGACCTTTTGGAGCCGAGCTGAGGATACCCAGCATGATTTCTATCGCCCGGCCTGCGTCTCCCGCTGGGAGGCGGCGGTGGACGGGCAGGGCCGCCTTACCGGCGTGCGCAGTGTATCGGCGGGCCAGGCCATCGTGCCTGAAGTCTTGTCTCGGCTATTCGGCGTTTACGGTGGGCCGCTGGATAAAACGGCCTCGGAGGGGGCCTTTGACCAGCCTTATGAATGGCCGGCAGCACGCATCGCACATGCCAATGTCGCGCTTCCCATACCTGTGGGCTTTTGGCGCAGTGTGGGTCACTCCCACCATGCCTTTTTCAAAGAGAGTTTCGTAGACGAATGCGCGGCGGCGCTGGGTCAGGATGCTGTGGCCTTTCGCCTCGGGCTGCTGAAAAATCACCCGCGCCATGTCGCGGTGCTGAGGCTGGCAGCAGAAAGAGCCGGCTGGGGCACGCCCCTGGCGCCTGCCCCTGACGGTGTGAAGAAGGCCCGTGGCGTGGCCCTGCACCAGAGCTTTGGCAGCATCGTTGCGCAGGTGGTGGAGGCCTCGGTTGCGGCAGACAAGACCATCCGCGTGCACCGCGTTGTGGCAGCGGTGGACTGCGGCACTCCGGTCAACCCGAACCATATTGCGCAGCAGATGGAAAGTGCAGTGGTCTATGGCCTGAGCGCAGCGCTCTATGGCGAGATTACGCTGGAAAAGGGTCGCGTGCAGCAGAGTAACTTTCACGACTATGGCCTGTTACGTATAGATTCCTGCCCGGAGATCGAGACCCACATCATCCCCAGCGTCAGTCACCCCGAAGGCATGGGTGAACCCGGCTTGCCGCCTATTGCGCCCGCCTTGGCCTCGGCATTGTTTGCGCTCACTGGCCAGAGACTGCGCGCGCTGCCCCTTCAACTAGCTTAAGGAAACCGTGATGACCCGGATCACTGTTAACGGCAAGTCTGTTGCGCTAGAGGCCGAACCCGATACGCCGCTGCTCTGGCTGTTGCGCCACGAGTTAAAGCTTACTGGTACTAAGTATGGCTGCGGCATGGCGCTATGTGGGGCGTGTACCGTGTATCTGGATGGCCAGCCGGTGCGAAGCTGTATGACTCCGCTCTCCAGCGCCGCAGGAAAGACCGTGACCACCATCGAGGGCCTTGATGGCCCTGTGGCCCGGGCCGTGCAGGCGGCATGGGTGAACCTTGATGTGGTGCAGTGTGGCTACTGCCAGAGTGGCCAGATCATGGCAGCCGTGGCACTGCTCTCCAAGAACCGCAAGCCCAGCAATGCAGACATCGATTCCGCTATGAGCGGCAACCTGTGCCCCTGCGGTACCTATCCACGTATTCGCGCCGCCATTCATGAAGCTGCGCGGGAGCTATCCGCCTGACTGAAATACCAATACCCACTGGTGCAGGGTTGCTCAGTGTTCGGCAAGCGCGACTGATTTCACCTGTGCCCAGACCTTGGTACCGACTGCAATCTGCAGCCCGGCGGCAGCCCTTCGGGTGATTCGCGCCAATAGCGTGTGTTGCTCGTGACGAATGCGCACTAAGCAGCTTGCGGGATGAAAATCATCATGAATCGACTCGATAACGCCAGGCAATATGTTCTGTATGGAGCTGCCTTCTGGTGCCTTTATCGATAGGCTGACATCATTCGCATGGATGTGCACTCGCACTTTACTGCCAAGAGCAAGATCTCGATGGCGTAACCAGAGCCTTGTGCCGTGTAGGTCGATGCAACTGAGGTGAAAGGTGTGATCGTGTTGTGTCATTACACCATCCAAGACAACACCTGCCTCGCCTCCAACAGACGCAGCAAACAATGGGTTGGAGAGAACCTGCGATATTGGCCCTTGTACCTTTACCCTGCCGCGATCCAGTAACACGACATGGTCTGCAAGCCGCGTCAGCTCTTCCATGGTGTGGGTGACGTAGAGCATGGGCATGCGCAGCTCATGATGCATACGCTCAAGCCAAGGCAGGATCTCATGCCTGCGGGCGATATCAAGCGATGCAAGTGGCTCATCAAGAAGCAGAATCTTGGGCTGGGTTGCCAAGGCGCGAGCGATGGCCACTCGCTGGCGCTCGCCACCAGAGAGGCTTTGCGTTGAGCGCTCTAACAGGTGGTCGATACCCAGCAGGGTAATGGCTGAGGCCAAGGCAGTTGCTGCCCCGGGTTTTTTCACGCGGTCGATTCCAAACCGCAGATTTGCGCGCACATTCAAATGCTCAAAAAGGCTGGCTTCTTGAAAGACGTAGCCCAGGTCTCGGTCGTATGTCGGAACCCACTGGCCTTGCGTACTGTCTTGCCAAGTCTCCCCGCCAATCACGACTTGCCCTTGCGCCCGCTCCAGTCCAGCCACACAGCGCAAGATAGAGGTCTTTCCAGACCCGGAAGGCCCGAAAAGAACGGTTACTCCCTGGTCTGGCAGATGCAGATCCACCAGAAGTTGAAAATCCCTGCGCCTGAGTTCGAGCGCAATTTGCAGACTGGTCTTGGGGGTTATCGTAGACGTGAGCGTGTCGGGGATCATGGCGGTTACGGCAGCACCCGATCAGAGCGCTTCTTCAGAAGCGACAAGGCGATTAAGACAGAAAACGAAAAGACAACCATTCCCGCTGCAAGCCAGTGGGCCTGTGTGTATTCCATTGCTTCAACGTAACCAAAGATCTGGGTAGAGACTACGCGTGTCTGCCCTGGAATATTGCCCCCGATCATGAGCACCACTCCGAACTCACCCACGGTATGCGCGAAAGTCAGCACGGTGGCGGTTAATAGCCCAGGCTTGGCAAGCGGCAAGGCGACAGTAACAAATGCATCGAGTGGCCTGGCGCGCAAAGTGGCTGCCACTTCCATGGGCCGTCTGCCAATGGCCTCAAAGGCGTACTGAATCGGCTGGACCGCAAATGGCAGCGAGAAGATGACTGACCCAATGACTAGTCCCGCAAACGAAAAGGACAGCAGCCCAATGCCTAGGGATTGGGTCAGCATGCCAATCCAGCCCTGGGGCCCTAGCAAGACCAGAATATAAAAGCCCAGCACGGTAGGCGGAAGGACCAACGGCAAAGTGACCAAGGCGCCTATGGGGGCACGCCACCGTGAGTCAGTCTGTGAAAGCCACCAGGCTATGGGTGTTGCGATCACCAACAGAATAATCGTGGTGAGTGTTGCGAGCTGAATGGTGAGCCGGATGGCCTGCCAGGCCTCTGGACTAATCAAAGTTGATACCCAAATGAGTGAATTACTACTTTGGCCTTTTCGCTTCGCAGATACTGCATCAAGGCCTGTGCAGCAGGGTTGTCCATACCGGAGTTAAGCATAATTGCATCTTGCTTAATGGGCTTGTACATGTTCAAGGGCACAATCCACCCTGACCCATCTTTGATTCTCCCGCCTTCAAACACTTGCGAAAGGGCAACAAATCCAAGGGTGGCGTTTTCGGAAGAGACAAACTGGAAAGCCTGGCCAATGTTGGCGCCTTGGACGATCTTCGGGGTAATTGCTGCGGTGAGCCCCATCTTCTCAATGACCTCCATGGCTGCTGCGCCATAGGGGGCAAGTTTGGGGCTGGCAATTGCAATCTTGTTGAAGCCGCCTGTCCTTAGAATGTCTCCACGGTTATCCACCAGGTTTGCCTTCTTACTCCAAAGCACCAGCTTTCCGGTGGCATAAGTGAATCGGGTACCCGCTAGTCCAAGGCCTTCTTTCTCAAGCTTTGCAGGGGTGGCTTCATCTGCGGCCAAGAGAATGGCAAAGGGTGCTCCATTTTTAATCTGTGCATAAAACTGCCCGGTGGCGCCAAATGCGAGCCTAGCCTTGTGGCCCGTGTCTTTCTCAAAGTTTTGGGCAATTACCTTCATGGGAGCGGTAAAGTTTGCAGCAACAGCTACACTGACCTCTGCCGCCTGGGCAGCGAGGGCCAGGCAGCAGGAGGCAACCGAGGAAATTAGACGTTTCAAAAGGTTTATTGGAATGGGCACCTCGCTATTGTCGCCCAAGCCGAGAACGATCTGAAGCCCAGGCAATTTGCGATGGCGGCCGTCAACGAATCGACGATTGTTATCGGCCTTGCCTCTTAACCCGGACCCTATTAGAACAGTCGCCGCAGGCCTATCTGTACCGATACTGGGTTGTAGTCCGGCTTAGAAAGTCGCCCGGTCACACCTTCTTCAGCCGGCATTTCAATGCTACCAAGCCTGAGTACCCGAACATCTGCTGTCAGTCTCCAGTCCTTAGTCATCGGAATTTCGGCGCCCCCAATCAACTGCAGCCCAAGTTTTCCTTGCTTGGCCCATGCCCGATTTGTACCAGCTGAGTTGAGATCGAAATCGATCTCCTGAACCCAGCCGACCCCTGCGCCAACATACGGTGTCCATCCGCCAGACGCACTGGGGAAGCGTCGCAGTCCGTTAATAAAAATGATGTTTGATGCAAAGTCACCATCTGTTACAAGGGTTGTTCCACTTCTTTGAAGGGATTTAAGGTCATGACGCCGATAATTCCATTCGACCTCCGCAGCCCAGCCATTGCCATAGCGATATCCAACATCGCCGCCGAAACCTAGTCCCGGATCAAACGATGCGTTCAGGCCGGAGCCGAAACCTGCGCTACCGATTTCGGCAAAGCTTGTGGAGCCTAGTCGGCTAGCTTGCGCATAAACCGTTGCGTAGAAACCTTTTGGTTCGGTTGACGCCAGGGTTGGCAGGGTCGTGGCTGCAATGCAGCCCAGTAAGGTGGTGCGGCAAATAAACGTTACCGATTTACGTGAGGGTAAGGATTTCATAGACGTTACTCCTACGGAGAGAAATGAAGGGTTAAGGCGCGGGATTGACGCGCTAACGCGATCTTGGGTGCGCTAACCTTACTAGTAACTTTCCGTTCTGTCGGTTGCATCGGTTTGCCAGTGCACGCTGAACAATGCGCCTCCGCCGGGCGCATCATCGCAGCGCAACGACCAGCCATGGGCGAGCGCAATCTCTCGCACGATTGCAAGACCAAGGCCTGACCCCGATCTTGTCTGACCTGGCGCCCGCCAGAAACGCTCGAATACGGCCGCCCGGTACTCTGTCGACACGCCTGGGCCGTGGTCTTCGATACTGATTCCGGTGTTGTCTATCTGAAGCTTGACTTCAGAGCCCAGAGGCGAAAACTCGATCGCGTTCTCCGCGAGATTTTTGATTAGTATGAATAGGGCTCCTGCATCGGCCTGAATCGTGAAATCGGCTGTGGGCTCAATGAGATGCAGGGTCACGTCTTTACGGTTAGCCTTAAATGCCAGATGGTCCATTACATCTCGCGCTACTTGTATTGGATGTACCGTGCTTTGGCGCATGGTCTGCGCATCAGCGACCTGTGCCAGTTGCAGCAGTTGCTGAACCTGGCGTGCCATCGTGTCTAGTTCTTGCATTAGCCTGGCCCGGTCTTCCTCGCTATCAAGCCCAGCCTCGATGCGGGCACGAGCCAGTGCCAAAGGCGTTTTAAGTTCGTGCGCTGCATTGGCTATGAACCGCTCCTGCTCCTGAAAGGATTGTTCAAGCCGCTGCAATACGCCGTTGAATGCCGCAACCAAGGGACGGATCTCTGCTGGCATGTTTCCTTCTGGCAGGCGTGCTGCGAGGTTGCGGCCGCCGACGAACCGCGTTGCCTCTTCCGCCACCCGTATTGGCCGCAGTACTGACCGAACAGCCAGTGCACCAGCTACGGCGAAGACCAAGGCCGACAGGGTACCAAGTACAGCGACCGTCTGGACGATGGTAGGGGTTACCGCTTCGCGGGCTAGGATCTCGAACCGGTCGCTGCGCGCTAATTGCAGCACATAGGGTCTGCCATGTATTTCGCGAACCCAGGCACCAACAAAAAAATCCCGACCGTCAAAGGGCACGATGCCGAAAAAGCCAGGTTGATTAGCAATATCCCTGTCTGCCAAGAGTGATCGGCGGTCGGGCTCGCTGCTGGCTACTACCTGCCCTGAGGCATCAAGGACTCGGAACTTCAGGTTTGCGAAGAAGTCGTCGAAGCCTACCGCGTCACCAGGCGGCAGGTTTACGCCAACAACCCGCTGACTGGCATCAATTACGAAGCCTTCGAAAATGTCCTTTGTCTGTCCCTCCATGCTCATTTGTGTGACTAGGTGACCAAACCGCTCGGCGAGTAAAACCTGTACGGCGACTACGAGCAGGGCCATGGAGGCAAAAGCGGCTGCAAAACCCAGTGCCAGGCGTACCGCAAGGCTGGGCGTTCGACGGGATACTATCTTATACGCCCGTCCTAGCTTGATCACCCTACCCTCCAGCCGGAGAAGAAGGTTCCTCAAGGGCGTAGCCAACCCCCTTGGTGTTGACCATGCGTACAGGGCTACCAATCACCTCAAGCTTTCGGCGCAGACGGTGTAGCGCCACATCCAGTGCATTTGGTGTCACTGGTTCGGTAAGACCCCAGGCAGCCGCCTCGAGCGCGGCACGCCGTACCACTTGACCCTCAGCGCGTACCAGAGTGATCATCAACTGTAACTCGCTGGGAGCAAGGTTTACGCTTGATCGCCCGTGGCTTAGTCGGGCCCCAACCGGGTCGACAACCAGTCCACCCCAATGCGGCGTATTGGTTACCCATGCGCTCTGCCGACGCAGCAATGCGCGCACGCGCGCAATTAACTCGTCGCGTTCGAAGGGTTTTGCCAGATAATCGTCGGCGCCTGCCTCAAGCCCATCTACCCGATCATGCAGGGCATCACGCGCGGTGAGGATAAGGCAGGGCAAAAGTACCTGCCGAGCACGGAGGCGCTGTAACCAGGGTAGCGCATCGCCATCGGGAAGTCCGCGGTCGAGTATCAGTGCAGCGTAATGCGCCTGCGTGAGACAGACCTCGGCCTCACTAATCCGACCAACGGCGTCTGCTGCGATGCCTGTGCTGTGCAGCTCGCGTGCCACTAACGTGCGCATTGATGGATGGTCTTCGACAAGAAGAACGCGATTCATTGTGCCAGGCTTATAGCGAGGGCAGTGACCATAGAATTGGTTTTCGCTGCAATTGATTTTATATAAATAAGCATGTTACGACCGCGTTCTTACTGGCGACTTACCGGGAAAAGTCTTGTGTCTGTCTTTTTGATCGAAGGCACAAGCTCGCGCCCATGGAAACCCCGATAGGAGTAAAATCGCGAGAAAGCTTATCAGGCGCCGGAATGAAGGAAAAACACGATGATTGGGTATACATGCGTTGGTACCAATGACCTTGACAGGGCAGTTCATTTTTACACGGAGCTTCTCGGTCTCCTTGGGGCGAAACAATTTTTCAAAACAGATCGTGGCATAGGGTGGGGGATACGACCGGACAAGCCTATGTTCAGCGTGATGAAACCCTTTGATGGCCATCAGGCGACTGTCGGTAACGGTACGATGGTAGCCCTCGTTGCGACTGACCCCGAGCAGGTACAGTCTCTTCACGCAAAGGCCTTAGCGCTTGGAGGCACTGACGAGGGTGCGCCCGGTGCAAGGGGCAACGGCTTTTACGGCGCTTACTTTCGCGATCTCGATGGCAACAAACTCGCGGCGTATTGCATGATTAAGGGCTAAGCCTGGCGCCTCATTTAGATTGAGCCGGTTGTTTGCGCTACCCATGCATTCAAGATTCGTCGCATCTCTGGGATCAGTTCGCTGGCGCTAATTCCGATCATGCCTCCTACGTCCTTTACCAAGCTATCGGCCGCAGACCCATGAATTTCCACCCCTAGAGATGCGGCTTCGAAGGCTGTGAGGCCTTGCCCGAGAAGCGCACCGATGAAGCCGGCTAAGACGTCTCCGGTACCCGCGGTCGCGAGTGCGGGATTTCCCGTGTGGTTGGTTATGGCAGTGTGCGAAGGGCTTGCGATGACTGTCTGATGACCTTTGAGTACGACAATAGCGCGAAACCGCCGCACCAACGACTCAGCCGCCGCCAGTCGGTTTGTTTGTATAGCGTCTGCGGTGGTTGCGAGTAGCCGCGCCGCCTCACCTGGGTGGGGAGTGAGAATCGTCTCGGCCGTGCGGTCTCGGCAGAGGTCTGCAAGGTCTGCATGGTGTGCGATGAGGGTGAGTGCGTCAGCATCGATGAGCAGCGGGCAATGAAGCTCTAAGAGGCTGCGAAGGACTGCGATTGCCTCTGCAGACTGACCAAGCCCTGGGCCAGCCACCCAGCTGGTTATTGGTTTGTTATCGAACTGATCTACTGTTAAGACCATGACCTCCGGGGTCTGCGGGTCCAACACATAGCCGTCGCTTAGATCTGGTCGAAAGATAAATACGCGACCAGCGCCGGTAAACAAGGCAGAGCGAGCGCTTAGAAACGCCGCTCCGACAGTGCCTACCGCACCCCCAACAATACCGACGCTGCCATGACAACCCTTGTGGGCATCAGGGGAGCGGCTTAGAAGAGACAGGACCTTAGTCATGCCTAGGAGTGTAATCGCCTGAGACCCAGCCTTCCCGACGCGCATCCGCACCGCCGATAATGTCCTTGCCTTGTCGCAAAAGCATCTGGGTTCCACTGGTCATGGGAATAGACCGCACCTCGGCGCCGCGCAGACGCAGAGCGGCTTCACGCTCGGGAGGGAATCGGTCTTGCTCGATAAGGCTCGGGCCATTGAGGCTTCCAAACATCGGCTGATCCAGGCTTTGTTGCACGGACAGCCGGTTGGCGAAAACGCCCCTTAGGGCATGGCTCACATAATGAATGATCAGGGCGCCGCCGGCGCTTCCCAGGCTGGCGATGGGCTGTTGGGCGGCGCCATCAAAAACGAGAGTGGGCGACATCGATGACCTGGGACGTTTTCCCGGTGCCGGGCGGTTTGCAATGGGTCGGCCTTGGGCATCCTCTGTGCGAAAGCTAAAGTCGGTGAGCTGGTTGTTCAGAAGCATGCCGTGCACCATGCGTCGCGCGCCGAATGCGGACTCAATGGAACTGGTAAGGGCCAGAGCGTTTCCCTGTGGGTCAATGATGCTGAGGTGGGTTGTTCCGCCCTCAGGCTGGGCCTGCATGGTGCCAAGCGATAACTCTCTGCTCTTGACGTCGGGAGGACTGCCAGGCGTGGCGCGGCCGAGACTTTTTTCCTTGATCAGGGCTGCGCGTTCCTGCAGATACCCGGGCCGTAGCAACGACTGCCAGGTGCCGGCAGGTGGGTCGATAAAGTCGGGATCGGCGACATAGTGGTCTCGGTCTGCAAAGGCAAGACGGGCCGCCTCCAGGTAGGCGTGGTCTCGCTGCTCCGGGGTATCAAGATCGGGGCGATGCGCCAAAATGCCAAGTATCTGGCCAATGGCGATCGCTCCGGAACTGGGCGGGGGGCTTCCGCAGACACGCAGGCGTTTTGTGTTCACTGGCTGCCAGTCGAAGCAAATGGGCTGCCTGCGCAGCGCCTGGTAGCTTCCCATGTCGTTCGCGCTGAGCATCCCTGGGTTGGTCTCGTGCGACTGCACGCTTTTGCTGATCGCCTCTGCAACAGAGCCCTTATACAAAAATGCAGGCCCATGACGGGCGATGCCCTTCAGCAGATCGGCAAGCGCCGGGTTTTTCAACAGGTGGCCAACGGGCCAGGGATCCCCTTGTGGGTTATAAAAATAGCGGCCTGCCTCTGGATCTAGTCGTAGGTATCTGTCACGCGCCAGCAGGCTGTGCAGTCGCTGACCCACGGGAAAGCCTTCTTCCGCTAAACGGATGGCGGGTAGGAACAGCGTAGGCCATGCCAGCCTACCGTGGTCTTGGTGGGCGAGGTGAAGCATTGCCAGAAGGCCCGGTACTCCTACCGCCCTGCCACCTACCATCGCTTTGGCAAACGCGATAGGCTCAGGCTGGCCTGAACCATCCGCCTGCAGAAACAGGTTGGACGAGACTGCCGCAGGCGCTGTTTCTCGGCCGTCATAGGCGATCACAGCGCTGCCGCTGCTGTAGACAAGAAACCCTCCGCCGCCAAGCCCACTTGATTGGGGTTCCACCAGGCCCAGAACCATCTGTGCAGCAATGGCTGCATCAATCGCATTTCCTCCCTGCCGAATCATCGCAGCGCCCGCCTCCGAGGCGAGCGGGTGGGCTGTTGCAACGGCAAAGGTGTTGAACCGCCAGTGCGGCTTTGTCTGCCAGAGGCTTGCTGCCTCGGGTGCTGTAGCCGCACTGGTCTGGGCAAAAACCGCATGCGTAGTGGCGCTACTGAGTACCAATACCGCAAAGATCAGCCGAGAAAGGGTTAGCATAGAAAAGGACCCTGCCGGAAAAGGTCACGAGAAAAGAAGGGATTCACGACGTTGCTGTTCACCATGAACCATACACGCATCGGATGGCTTGCATGGGGCCTTTGGGGGGCCTCTTCTGCATTGGCACAGACACTGCCCTTTGAGGCGAGCGATCTGCGGCCCCAGCCGATGGAGGAAATCGAGGTGCGCGCCCAGCGGCTCAGTGATCTTGAGCAACGGCGCTATGCAAACTCTGTGAAGACGGTGGTGGGGCGAGACGAGATCCAGAAGTATGGTGATACGAGCCTTGAAGATGTTCTGCGGCGTCAGCCGGGTGTGAGCATTCCGGCAGGCGGGGGTGGTCCGCGTATGCGGGGAATGCAAGAGTCGTATACCCAGATTCTTATCGATGGCCAGCCGGCAGGCCGAGGTTTTAGCGTAGATACGATTGCCCCCGATCAGGTTGAGCGCCTAGAGATTCTGCGGGTTCCCACCGCCGAGACAGGTGGGCAGGCGGTGGCGGGCACCATTAATATCGTCACGCGCGAGGGCCTTGCGCGTGGACGCCGTGACCTGGGTGCGGGCCTGACCTTGGGCGAGCGTGACCTGCAGGGGTTTCGGTTTGGCCTCACCCAGCAAGGCGGCTGGGCCGGTGAGGATACGATGGTGTCGGTGACTGTATTCGGTCAGAACCAGGACAATGTGGTTGACCAGGTGGTTGTCTTTGCTCCTGACGTGACGCCCAATAGCGGGGCAGGCCAGTCATCCAGGGTGCGTTCGCAGTCTGACCGTCTGGGACTAAGCCTGCGCGGCCAGACAATGCGGTCTTTTTCCGATGCGGGCAGCCTCACGATTCGGCCGCTTTTGTTTGCCGTGCAGGGTAAGACCCGAAGCCGCACTCTGGTAGACCCTTGGCAGGGCGAGGATCCACTTCGGTTTGCTGCACCCTTTAGCCTTGAGGAGGCTACGCAGACATCAGACTATGCCTTTGGTCGCGTCTTGTTTCTGCTCAAACGGCCGCTGCCGTCCAACCTGCTTCTGGAGACCGCGATCACGCCGTCGGTCTATGTTCTTCAGCGTCGCGCCAATAGCCTCGCTGAGCGAACAGACCTGTCAAGCCAACGCCGGGACACAGACAGCGAGACCCAGGAGCAGAGCCTGTTGGCAACCGCCAAGGTTAAACGATTCGTCGATTCTGATGAACAGACGCTGGGCCTTGAGTTTGAAACCTCTTGGCAGGACGACACGGAGGCGACGCAGGTTGATGGGCGCTTTACCGAGACGGGGTGGGGCGGCCGTATTGACCAGCGCCGTACCCGCTGGGCAGCCTTCGGTCAGTGGGACTGGAATCCCAAGGGTGCGTGGGCGGTACTCGGCGGGCTTCGGCATGAAGAGATAAATACCGTATTGAAAACCTTTGGCGGCCTTTTGCGAGATGAGAATCGAACTGCCCAAACCTCGCCATCCTTAAGTCTGGTCTACCGCCCAATAGACGCGCCAAGTCTGCTCTATCGGTGGAGTCTGAGTCATGCCTACAAGCCCACCCGCGCGAGCGATCTGCTCTCCTCGCCACGGATTTCATCGCGGTTTCCTGTGGACCAGATGAATTCCCTGGATGCACCGGATTCCGTAGGCAATCCGCAACTCAAGCCAGAGCAGTCTTGGGGTATTGACTTCAGTCTTGAGCGCTCTCCAGCCCCGAGCAGCCTTCTCTCGGCAGGAGTCTTCTGGAAACGAATCATCGATGTGCAGCGGCGGGTAACGCAGCTTGAGGCGGTGTCTTGGTCGAATGCGGCGCGTTGGGTAACTCGGCCACGCAATCTGGGTGAGGCGGAGCTCATCGGTGTCGAGCTTGAGGCAAGGGGTCCTGCGAAGATGTGGGGTCAGTGGCTGGGCCCATGGGTGGGGTCCCAGCCGGGGCTGGAACTGCGGGCATCATGGAGCCGATATTGGTCACACTTACGCGATCTTCCTGGACCGGACAACCGGCTGCCAGGCCAGCCGCTCTGGGAGGCGAAGCTGGGTCTGGATGCGCGTCCCGCGAAGTCGGCCTTGCGCTACGGCGTGAGCCTGGGATTCACAAAGGCGGCGCGGTACCAAGTCGATCCGCGCGCCTGGGCAGATGATGGCGATCGTCTCTCACTTGAGGCCTATGGGGTGTATACCCTCGGTACTAACCGCCGTCTACGATTGAGTCTGCAAGATATCACCCGATCAAAAACGGAAACCCTGAGCACACGGCGGTTTGAGGAAGGCGATCGCCTGGACACCGAGCGCCGCGCTGGCAGGCTGCGGCTGTCGCTTCGGTATGAACATACCCTATAAGGACCAACGACACTCTGTTCCCGCGCTGTTTCAAGGGGTGTGTGAAGGCGCTAGGCGCTGGGTTCCTCTTTGTTTGCATGATTTACCAGCGCATCAATCAGCCCTGGGGCGATATGGTGCAGCCCTTTATATGTCCTTAGGGCTGGGGACATTGAGTCGAGTGCCTCCGCCAGTACCTTGGACCTTCCAGGCTTACCAAGTACCTCCGGAAGTGGCACAACGAATAGACGAATGAGGAAAAGACTGCCCACGCCCGCCAGGGGAATGGTGACCTGCCGTTCAACGCGAAACCAGAGATTCTCTAGCCCATTGAAGTCAACCCAGGCGGGCTGGCCAGGGTCGCGCGACATTCCGCTATCGGGCGCAACCGTGTAGACAAAACGCACAAAAGGCCCTTTCTGGGTCATGGCTGAGGATAGTGCGTCCGCCGCCTTCTGGATGCGACTGTTGTCGGCAACAGGCATGTGTATGGCAAAGAGCGACTGATTGCACTTTTCCTCGGGAACCCACCCGCTGGGAAAGCACACCGACAGGAGTCGTGCGCGCAACGGATTTTCGTCGGTCGAAAATGGCGGTGAACGATGGCCTGGGGCCATCAGGACAAGGTCTTCTTGCAGGCTGAGGCTGAGCCCGAAAAAAAAATCGATGGGATTAGCAGGTGGTTCGCTGCCAATCCAGGGAAGGGCGCCGTTGGCGCGGACCGGCCCGTGGGGAAGCAGCGCGGAAAGGGCGAAGGTTACCTGCTGCGCCCAGAACTGCAGCTCATTGGGGCTGAGGTCACCTGCATAGACGAAGGCCTTCGCAGACCTCAGCCTCTGAATCTTCTGCCTTAGATAGTCTCTCCACTGCGTCAGTGGCTGATCGACGATCAGCACTGGCTCGGAGTCAGGCAGCTTGACAAGATCGGGGCGAATCTCGTGTGGACTGTCAACCGGGAAGGGGCAGTCGATCGGACCCACGCGCGTGACTGCTGGAGCGAGAGGCTGCGCGGGCCCTGGAAACGCTCGAATGTCTTGAGAAAGCCAATAATTCGGCAGACCCTGGCTGATGTCTAGCGTTATTGGTCTCATAGTGGATCGGAAGAAAAATCCCAAATCCGCCGAGGCGTTAGCATTTCATGGATACGGGTAGCCTGCGTTGGTCCGTTGGAATTTGGATTTACTGAAATATACGAGGAAATACAGCGGTGGAGAGCTGTCGACAGCCCCGCTAAGATAGAGGCTGATTGGTAACCCTTCGGCAACCCCTCGCCAATCACCTTTACCATCCCCTTTCAATTCCCTTTTCCACATCCTTTCGAAAACCCCCTTTATGCAACCCACAACATCTGCGCCGGGAGACTGGCGACTTGCCCTTGACCAATGGGTTAGCCAGCCCATTATTCAGCGAACTATTATTGTCCTGATTGTTGTGAACGCGGTCATTCTCGGTATGGAGACCAGCCCGGCAATCATGGCAGACTGGGGGCCGCTCTTACTGCGGCTCGACAGCATTATTCTTGGGGTTTTTGTACTGGAGATAGCGCTTCTCATTGCCGCGCGCGGGTGGCGGTACTTCAAAGACCCTTGGGGTATTTTTGATGTGATCGTGGTGGGTATTGCGCTGCTTCCGGCATCGGGACCCTTTGCCGTTTTGCGTGCGCTGCGGGTACTGCGCGTTTTGCGTCTGGTCACGAAGCTGCCAAGTATGCGCCGCGTTGTGGGCGGCCTGCTTACTGCGATTCCCGGCTTGGGTTCGGTCTTTGCGATTATCGCCATCGTGTTTTACGTGGCCTCGGTGATTGCCACGAAGCTCTTTTCGCAGTCATTTCCTGAATGGTTTGGAAGCCTTGACGCTAGTGCGTATACCCTTTTTCAGGTAATGACGCTTGAGAGCTGGTCTATGGGAATCGCACGCCCCGTAATGGAAGTCTACCCTCAGGCATGGATCTTTTTTGTCATATTTATTTTGGTATCTACCTTTACGATGCTTAATCTTTTTATCGCGGTCATCGTAAATGCCATTACCTCTACCCAGGCGCAGGAGAATCACCGGGTAGAAGATGCGATGGTGGCGCGGGTAGATGCGGACACGGAGATTATGCAGCAGGAGATGGCCAAGGTACGCGAGGAGCTCGCGCAACTGCGTCGCCTGCTTGAGGCACAGCAGAAATAGCCATCGTGACTGGAAAAGGTCTTGCTTCTTTTCGTCACTTTTTCGGACGAAACGCCTTACACACGGTCTCGTTGGTGAACAGGCTGGGGCCGCCGATCAGTTCCAGGCCATAAGGAATAGCAGCAAAAAGCCCCGAGACCTCGATGGCGCCGGTATCCGAATTACGCAGGCCTTCTAAAGTCTCTTGAATTGACCGCGGCCGTCCTGGCAGGTTTACGATCAACGATCTGCCCCGAATAACCGCTGTTTGACGCGAGAGAATAGCCGTGGGAACAAAGGCCAGAGAGATCTGACGCATCTGTTCGCCAAACCCGGGGAGCTCACGATCGGCGATATCGAGAGTGGCTTCTGGGGTAACGTCACGAGGCGTCGGCCCCGTGCCGCCGGTGGTAAAGACTATGTCGCAGCCCTGGTGGTCGACGAGGTCAATCAGGGTCTGGGCGATTATGGGGCGCTCGTCGGGGATTAGCCTTTCGATGCTCTCCCATGGGCTGATCAGGGCCCGAGACAGCCAAGACTTGAGACTGGGCAGCCCTTCGTCCTTGTAGACACCTTGGCTGGCACGATCGCTAATCGAAACAAGGCCAAAACGGGCAGGGTGGGAACTGGGGCTCATGCCTGTGATTATTGCCCAGATTTATTGCCGAGATCGACAAGTCAACGGTGGGCGTTACGGGTAAGATCTGACCCCATGAAAACAACGCATTCCGCCCCCAGCCCTTTTTTCTATGACGCCGCAGGCCTTGCGGCCTTGAACCAGAAGATGCTTCAGATGGCCCGTGACCTTGGGGCCACAGACGCTGCCACCGAGGTGTCGGAGAGTTCGGGGCTCTCGGTTACTGTGCGCATGGGTGCGCTGGAGACCTTGGAACATACCCGCGACCGTGGCGCCAGCGTAACGGTGTACCTTGGTCAGCGGCGAGGACATGCAACCACGTCTGACCTCTCTGATACTGCCCTGCGAGACGCGGTACAGAAGGCCCTTGATATTGCCAAGTACACGGCGGAAGACCCCTATGCCGGGCTGCCCGAGGAGGCGGATCTGGCCCGAGGGCCTCACCCCAGCCTTGACCTATTTCATACCTGGCAGGTCACGCCCGAGCAGGCAACAGACATGGCCAAAGAGGCTGAAGCCGCTGCCCGTGCAGTAGATCGTCGTATTCGCAATTCAGATGGCGCCAGTGTCTCTGCAAGCCATGGGCAGTTTTGTTCTGCCAACAGCCGGGGGTTTCTGGGCGGCTACCCCTACAGCCGGCACTTTCTCTCGGTAGCGCCGATTGCCCAGGAGAAGTCGGCGATGCAGCGAGACGACTGGTACACCACAAGCCGAAATCCATCGGAGCTTGCAGCGCCGGCTGAGATTGGTGCCTACGCGGCTAAGCGGGCCTTGTCCCGTCTGAATGCCCGGCGTCTCGAGACGCAGCAGATACCGGTAATCTTTGAGGCGCCCATAGCGGTGGGGCTGATTGGGTCTCTGGTGCAGGCCTTATCGGGCTCGGCGCTTTACCGAAAGGCAAGTTTTCTTCTGGATAGCATGGGCAAAGAGATCTTTTTCAAGGACATCAGCCTGGTCGAAGACCCCTTCCTGCCGGGCGCCAGTGGCAGCACGCCCTTTGATGATGAGGGTGTAAGGGTGCAGCGGCGCAAGGTAATTGATGCGGGACGTGTTGCGGGTTATTTTTTGTCTAGCTATTCGGCCCGAAAGCTCGGACTGCCCACCACGGGCAATGCCGGCGGTTCGCATAACCTGGAGTTGGCCAGCCGGAAGAACCCTCCCGCTGGCGGTCTTGAGGGCCTGTTACGGCTCATGGGACGGGGCATTCTGGTAACCGAGGTAATGGGCCAGGGCGTAAACCCCATTACCGGAGACTATTCGCGCGGAGCCTTTGGATACTGGGTAGACCAGGGTCAGATTCAGTATCCGGTGGAGGAGTTCACCATTGCTGGAAACCTCAAAGATATGTACCGAGGCCTGGTAGCGATTGGAGGCGATACGCTTACCCGCGGCAATAAAACCACGGGCTCTTTACTCGTCGACCGAATGACGATTGCCGGCTGTTAGCCTGCTGGATCCTTTCAGGCTGTGCCGCAACAGACGTACTGCCCGATTTACCGAAGCGGTAAGCCGTACCCGGCGCAGGACATCGGCCAGGTGGACCCGGCCCCGAACCTCAAGAACCACCTTGAGTGTGGAAAACCCCCCGCCGCGACGCTCAATGGTGAGGTCGATGATATTTGCCTCCGAGGCAGAAATTGCGCCTGCAACCTTTGCCAGAGCACCTGGGGAATCTTTGACATCGATGTTCAGGTGGGTCTCGAAGGTTCGGTAGATTGGGTCTCCCCAGATGATGTCGGCCCAGCGATTGGGGTCTTTGGGGCGCTGCCTTCGGGCATAGCCGCAGCTTGCCCGGTGAATCAGTAGCCCCGCTCCGCCGCGCATATAGCCCCAAGAGGTATCGCCTGCAATGGGATGACAGCAGGGCGCATACTGCACCGCCGTGCCCTCTGAGCCATTGACGGTAATGCCCAGGTCGTGCTGGGCAGTCAGGTGCTCCATAGAGAGCTGAAGGGCACGCTCTGCAGCCGGAGTGAGGCGGCGGGCCCGCGGCCGGGTATCGCCATCGCCACTGCCGGGGCTGGGTAAGAGCCGCCTTGCGGCCACGTTGGCTAGCAGGTGTCCCAGGCCAATTGCCTCTAGGAGCCCGTCACGGTCGTTGGCGGGGATTTCATGAAAGAACTGCGACCAGTTCAGGCTGGGATCATCGACCCCTGGGCTGCCCAGCGCCTTTAAGGCGGAATCCAGCAGCCTTCTGCCGAATGCAACGGCCCGTTCGCGGGTGCTGGTTTTCAGGTTATACCGAATCTGGGAGCGTGCCCGGGCGGTACGCACGAACCCAAGCCAGCCTGGGTGTGGCGTGGCGGTGGGCTGGGTAACCACACGCACCAGGTCGCCGTTGCGCAGCTCCGTGTCGAGCGGCTTGACTTCGTTGTTAATGGTGGCTCCGGTGCAACGATTTCCGACATCGGTATGCACCATATAGGCGAAGTCCACGGGGGTTGATCCCTTGGGCAGTTCCCGAATCTCGCCCGTGGGCGTAAAGACATAGATGACATCGGGGAAGAGGTCAATCTTGATATGGTCGAGAAAGTCTTTGGGGTCGCGGGACTGCACCGACAAGAGGGACTGCATCCATTCGTGGGCCTTACGCTGCAGGGGCGTAGCCGATGCGGCGTGTTCTTTGTAGAGCCAATGCGCTGCCACGCCGGCCTCGGCCATTTGATGCATCTGGTGGGTGCGAATCTGGAACTCCAAGGGCGTACCAAGCGGGCCCACGACCACGGTATGCAGTGACTGATACCCATTGGACTTTGGCAGTGCAATGTAGTCTTTGAACTTTCCGGGCACGGGCTTAAAGAGCGCATGCAGGGCACCGAGCGCGATATAGCATTCGGGGATGGACGACACGCACACGCGAAACCCGTAGATATCGAGTACCTCGGCAAAGCTGAGGTGTTTCTCCTTCATCTTCAGGTAGACGGAATACAGACTCTTGGTGCGGCCGGAGACCTCAGCGTTGATGCTGAAATGGGGTAGTTGTTCGCAGATCTGGGTTCGGATCCGCCCGACGATTTCTTTGCGATTTCCGCGCGCGGCCTTCAGGGCCTTTTGCAACACCGCAGACCGCCGAGGGTAGAGGCCATCGAAGCAGAGGTCTTCGAACTCGCGGAAGATCTCGTTAAGCCCCAGCCGATGGGCAATAGGGGCGTAGATATCAAGCGTCTCGCGGGCCACACGTGTGCGCTTGACTGCCGAGGTGGACGAAAGCGTGCGCATATTGTGAAGCCGGTCGGCCAGTTTAATGAGAATGACCCGGACATCGTCGGCCATTGACAGCAGCATCTTGCGAAAATTTTCGGCCTGGGCCTCTTCGCGGTTGCTAAAGCTCACCTTGTCAAGCTTGGTGAGTCCTTCGACCAGCATGGCAACGGTGGAGCCAAACTGCTTGGCGATCTGTGTCTGGGTAACCCCGCAGTCTTCTACGGTGTCATGCAGCAAAGCGGCAATCAGGGCATCGGCATCCAGTCGCCACTGGGTGCAGACCTCTGCGACGGCAATGGGATGGGAGATATAAGGTTCACCGGACTGGCGAGACTGACCCAGGTGGGCTGCATCAGCAAACCGAAAGGCGTCTACGAGGCGGGTTTGGTCTTCGCTGCTGAGATACGAGGCCCGTTCGAGAAGGGGTGATACCGAAATAACCTTATCGGCAGAGGAGGGAGTTCGGGTGGGTGCGAGTACGCTAGCCATAGCAAGACCATCTGGTGTCGAATAGATTCAGAAGGCCTGACTCGGACCCATGACAGCAGCTACATGGGTACCTTGCGCAGCATTTCTCTGCCCACCTGGCCAGCCGCGATCTCGCGCAGGGCCACCACGGTGGGCTTATCGCGGGCATCTACCTTTGGGGTGGCCCCTTGTGCCAGTTGGCGGGCGCGGTAAGTAGCCGCCAGGGTGAGCTCAAACCTGTTGGGGACATAGGTGAGGCAGTCTTCTACAGTGATGCGGGCCATGGGTAAAAATCCTTTAGAGGGGAGGCAGAGTTGCCGATCGCACAATCGCGGTAAGCTCGGCCAAAGCGGTCGTAAATTCTTGATTCATAATAACATGGTCAAATTCTTTGGCGTGAGAAATTTCGTCTTCGGCGGCCTGAATTCTCTTTTCAATAACTGCCGCACTATCCTGTGCGCGAGACTGCAGTCGTTGCCTGAGTGCCTCAAGAGAAGGCGGCAGAATAAAAATGCTGCACAGCTCTTGGGGGGGAAAGCTCTGCCGAATCTGGGCAGCGCCTTGCCAGTCAATCTCAAGCAGCACGGGGCGCCCCTGGGCTCTTTGTTGGTTGATCCAGGCGCGTGATGTGCCGTAGTAATTGCCATGTACCAGGGCCCACTCCAGAAACTCACCCTGGGCCTTGCGGGTGAGAAAGTCTGCCTCGCTGGTAAAGAAGTACTCGCGCCCGTGCGCCTCTCCAGGCCGTGGAGGGCGCGTGGTGGTGGAAACCGAAAGCGAAAGCCCAAGGCTCTTATCGGCGAGCAGGCCGCGCACAAGGCTTGTCTTGCCGGCCCCTGAGGGTGCCGCGATGATAACCAGTCGGCCTATCTTGGACGCACTATGAAAAGGGGCAGAAGACGCACCGGTATCTTCGCTCATTGGATGTTCTGCACCTGCTCGCGAATCTGCTCGATGGTCAGGCGCATTTCCATAGACACCTGGGTCAGGCCGAGATGCGAAGACTTCGCGCCAAGGGTGTTGGCCTCCCGATGGAGCTCCTGGCAGAGAAAATCCAGCCTCTTGCCCTGCGGCTGATCGCTGGGCTTATCCAGTGCCTGCCTCACCGCCTGTATATGTACTTGCAGCCTGTCGAGCTCTTCGGCGATATCGGCCCGACCAGCTGCGGCATGGGCCTCCTGCTGAATACGCTCGGCAAGAATGACAGCCATGGCCTCGGGCTGCAGATCGGAACCGGGCGCCTGCCCAAATGCCTCTTGCAGCCGTGTGCGGATTTTGGCGCGCTGGGCCTCGAGTGCCTCGGGTAGCAGCCGGGCGGCCTCAGTCTGAAGCTGTATGAGGGTAGAGATTCGCTCGGTAATTGCCTGGGCAAGTTTATTGCCTTCGGCCTGCCGGGAGGCCTCGAGGCTTTGAACTGCAGCGTCAAAGACAGACAGCAGGGTTTCCTGCGGCAGACCATCGACGCCTGCGGTAGGGCTGGTGAGAACCCCCGGAAAGCTCAGCAGCTCGGCCATGCGCCACGGGGCGATTGCCGAGGGGTATTGGCTCTCGAGTCTTTCCTGCAGCCGCACCAGGGAGTCGATGCGGTCGAAGTTGGGCGAGACCGATTCGGCCGAGGCAGCGGTATCGCGCAGAACGCTGAACCGCACCTCCACCTTGCCGCGGGGCAAGATACGGGCAAGCCTTTCGCGAATCGAGGGCTCCAGGCTGCGGAGGTCTTCGGGCAGGCGCAGCCCGAGCTCAAAGAATCGGTTATTTACCGAACGAATCTCGACCTGGACCAGGCCAAGAGGGGTGGGCATCTGGGCGGAACCAAATCCGGTCATGCTGCTAACAGGCATAGTCGCGCTATTGTACGGACTCCCGATACAGGCAAACCAGCAAGGAGAACTTATGTCGCAAAACCTGGGGGTCTTACCCGATCAGGCCTCGCAGCCGCGCGCGGCCAATCGCGCGGCAGACTGTCTGCGTCCAGTGCTACTGCACCGCCGTTACACCTGCCATGCCGAGGGGTCGGTCTTGGTCTGTTTTGGCAACACCAAGGTGCTCTGCACTGCCTCGGTGGAGGATAAGGTTCCGGGTTTTTTGCGAGGGGCAGGCCGGGGCTGGGTGACCGCCGAATACGGCATGCTGCCGCGGTCTACCCATACCCGCAGTGATCGAGAGGCCGCGCGCGGTAAGCAGTCTGGCCGCACCCTGGAGATCCAGCGGCTTATTGGTCGCTGCCTGAGGGCGGTGGTTGACCTAAAGGCCCTTGGTGAGCGGACGATCACCGTGGACTGTGACGTGCTGCAGGCCGATGGCGGCACACGCACGGCAAGCGTTACTGGTGCCTGCCTGGCGGTCTTCGATGCCCTTATGACCACCGCAGCCCGGGCGCCTGATGCCGAAACCGCAGCCCGTCTGGGTGCTGCCTTTCGTGAGCCCGTGGCCGCCATCTCGGTGGGCATGGTGCGGGGAGTCGCGCTACTGGACCTAGACTATGAAGAGGACTCGGGCTGTGACACGGACATGAATGTGGCCATGCTGGGTTCGGGGGGCATTATTGAGCTGCAGGGCACTGCCGAGGCTGCGCCTTTTTCGAGGGCGCAGCTGCAGACGCTTCTGGATCTGGCAGCCCATGGTATTTCCCAACTGCATGCCCTGCAGCGCGGGCTGATGGCTGATGGCGAGGCGCTGCAGGCGGCGCGGGGGGTCTAGCCTTGCAAGACGATTGGGTTTTGGCCACCGGTAACCCGGGTAAGGTGGCTGAGATGCAAAGGCTGCTGGAAGGCCTGGGGGTGCGCCTCAGAGCGCAGGCAGCGCTTGGGGTCGTGCCCTGCGCGGAGCCATTTTCCAGCTTTCTTGAAAACGCCTTGGAAAAGGCGCGGCATGCCAGTCGCGGTACGGGACTCCCGGCAATTGCCGATGACTCTGGCCTGGTCGTCGATGCCCTCGGGGGTGCGCCCGGGGTTCGGTCTGCGCGGTTCTATGACGATGCGGTGGCCCAGGCGGGCGGCCTTCTGCTGCCCGGAAGCGAGAACCTCTCGGTAGATACGGCCAACTGGCAGTGGCTTTTGCACCGCATGCAGGATGTCCCTGAGACAGACCGTTCGGCCCGATTTGTCTCGGTGATTGCCTTTGTGCGGCATGCCGATGACCCCATGCCGATAGTAGGCTGCGGTCTATGGCCTGGCCGTGTGGCCCGTGCTGCTGCCGGCAGCCATGGATTTGGCTACGACTGTGTTTTTTATGACCCCCGCCTTGGGCGCACGGCAGCCGAGTTGTCGCCCCTGGAGAAAAATGCCGTGAGCCATCGCGCCGAAGCGATCAGGCAGTTTGTTGCGGTCTATGGCCATGCCTATTCTTAAAGCGTCCACGGCCGCCGAGGATGCCTCGGTACCCTCTAGCCCGCCACCGTTGAGCCTGTATATACACCTGCCCTGGTGTCTTCGGAAGTGCCCCTATTGCGACTTCAATTCCCATGAGACGCGTGGCAACGAGTCTCTGGCTGGCTATGTGGACTGCCTGGTGCGTGACCTTGAGATGTCGCTGGCCCAGGTCTGGGGCCGTTCGGTGCAGTCGATATTTATGGGCGGGGGGACTCCGAATCTCTTTGCCCCCGATCTGATCGATCGCCTGCTCATGGCGGTGCGGGCGCGTCTGCGCATCGCAGCGGGCGCCGAAGTGACTATGGAGGCCAATCCGGCGGCCGCACAAGGCGAGTCTGCTGACTGGAGGGCCTATCGGGAGGCGGGCGTTACCCGGGTATCGATAGGGGTTCAGTCATTTCATGGCCCAAGCCTAAAGGCGCTGGGCAGGATGCACTCTGGCACGCAGGCTCTAGAGGCCGTGGCAGCTGCAGTGGCGGTATTTGACCGCGTGAACCTGGACCTGATGTACGGCCTGCCTGGTCAGACCGCTAAGCAGGCGAGCGCCGACCTTGCATGCGCGCTGGGACTGGGGGTGGGGCATCTTTCTCTTTACCAGCTTACGCTTGAGCCCAATACCCTTTTTGCAGCCCGTCCGCCAGAACTCCCTGATGAGGACCTGATTGCCCAGATGCAGACCGCTCTCCTGGACCGGCTGGCGGCGGCGGGCTTTCTCCGCTATGAGGTCTCTGCCTTTGCCCGTTTGGGTCAGGTCTGCCAGCACAACCTGAACTACTGGCAGTTTGGCGACTATCTGGGGATTGGGGCCGGGGCCCACAGTAAGCTTAGCCTCCCCGAGGCTGGGATTCTTCGGCAGACCTGCACCCGTCAGCCGCAGGGTGGTGACAGCTACCAGGTGGCCGTTGCCCGGGGCGATGGTAGCCACCGCAAGTCGCGCCCCGTGCCCAGGGCCGACCTGCCGTTTGAGTTTATGCTCAATGGGCTGCGTCTGGTGCAGGGCGTGGCCGTGACTGCCTACACGGAGCGCACTGGGCGGCCGGTAGAGGATCTTCTGCCCGCAATAGCTAGCGCTCAGGCCAAAGGCTTACTGAAGACAGAGGCTGGCCATTGGAGGGCAACCGAGCGGGGCATGGATTTTCTGAATGATCTTCAGGCCCTATTTTTGCCCGAATAGCAGGCCTGTATTCCTGATTTAGTGCACAAACGCACTAAATAAGTGCGGTATGCATTATTATAAAGCGTAAATAGCCCAGATATCGGGCTTTTAAGCCCGGCACGGAAACTGCATACTCCCTCCGAGTCGTTTTATTTCAACCCTTCTCAATTCAGGAGAGCGTTCCTATGGCAAGTCCCAAAGATGTCTTGAAAATGATCTCGGACAACGAGGTGAAGTTCGTTGATTTCCGTTTCACCGATACCCGCGGCAAGGAGCAGCACGTTTCGGTGCCCGCGCACGCGGTGGAAGAGGACAAATTTGAGTCGGGGCATGCCTTTGATGGCTCTTCTATCGCGGGCTGGAAGGGCATTGAGGCCTCTGACATGCTGCTGATGCCGGACCCTGAGACTGCCGTGCTCGACCCCTTTCGTGAAGAGTCGACGCTCAACATTACCTGTGATGTGGTGGAGCCGTCCGATGGTAAGGGCTATGAGCTTGATCCCCGGTCGATTGCCAAGCGCGCAGAGGCGTTCTTAAAGGCCTCTGGTGTGGGCGATTCCGCCTACTTTGGCCCCGAACCCGAATTCTTCATTTTCGATGGCGTGACCTGGAATGTTGATATGTCTGGCTGCGGTGTCAAGATCAAGGCAGAAGAGGCGAGCTGGTCGACCGGTATTGAGTACGACGGCGGCAATCTTGGCCACCGTCCCGCGGTCAAGGGCGGCTACTTCCCCGTTCCGCCGGTGGATTCCTTGCAGGATATCCGGTCGGAGATATGCCTGATTCTCGAGCAAATGGGCGTACCCGTTGAGGTACACCACCATGAGGTGGCAGGCGCCGGCCAGTGCGAGATTGGCACCAAGTTCACCACGCTGACGCGTCGTGCTGACTGGACGCAGATTCTGAAGTACGTAGTGATGAATGTGGCTGCAAGCTATGGAAAGACCGCCACCTTTATGCCCAAGCCGGTCGTGGGCGATAACGGCTCGGGTATGCACTGCCACCAGTCGATCTGGAAGGACGGCCAGAACCTTTTTGCTGGAAACGGCTACGCGGGATTGTCTGAGTTTGCGCTGCATTACATTGGCGGGATTATTAAGCATGCCCGCGCGCTTAATGCTATTACCAACCCCGGTACCAATAGCTATAAGCGTCTGGTGCCGGGATTTGAGGCGCCGGTAAAGCTTGCTTACTCAGCCCGCAACCGCTCGGCCTCGATTCGCATTCCCTATGTGAGTAACCCGAAGGGTAGGCGCATTGAGGTCCGGTTCCCCGACCCCACCGCCAACCCCTATCTTGCATTTGCAGCCATGATGATGGCCGGTCTGGACGGCGTGATGAATAAGATTCATCCAGGTGAGGCTGCCGATAAGAACCTCTACGACCTGCCTCCTGAAGAAGACAAGAAGATTCCCACTGTCTGTTCCTCGCTCGATATGGCCCTCGAGTGTCTCGATAAAGACCGTGAGTTTCTCACCCGCGGTGGCGTGTTTACCGATGCCATGATCGATGCCTATATGGATCTGAAGATGGCAGAGGTAACGCGGTTCCGTATGACCACCCACCCGGTGGAGTTTGATATGTACTACTCGCTCTAAGCGGCTGGGAACATGCCCGCTGTCTTGGCCGAACTGAGTCAGAAAAGGGGCGATTCGTCGCCCCTTTTTTTTAGGCCATCAGGGCCGGTGCGACCTATGAAGAATGCTGGTTTCGACGACCTCGACCTGTTAAGTACCGCCATCGTGTTGATGGACGATAAAGGCTGTCTGGTCCATGTGAATGCCGCAGGGGAAAACCTGCTGGGCTGTTCGGTTGCGCTGATCGCGGGGCATCGGCTTAACGATATTGTGGGTGACAGTAGTGAGGCCGATAGGCTAATTGCGGAATGCGGGGCCCGGCAGTTTTCTGTAAAGCGTCTGCAGATGGCATGGCAGCTTGCAGGCCGCGGGATGCAGGTGCTCGACACCACGGTAACGGTCGTGGAAGAGCCTCGCATTCTGGCGAGCATTGAGCTGCGTGAGCCTGATGCCTTTCAACGCATCGACCGCGAGGAGCGGCAGGCGGCCCTGATGCAGATGAACCAGTTGTTACTGCGTAACCTGGGCCATGAAGTAAAGAACCCACTTGGCGGTATTCGTGGTGCTGCGCAGCTGCTGGATGCAGAGCTGCCCACGCGCGCCCTGAAGGAATACACCGAGGTCATTATCAAGGAATCAGACCGATTGCAGTCTCTGGTGGATCAGATGCTTGCGCCGGTGCGCAGGAGCCTAACCAAGTCATCGGTGAATATCCATTCGGTGCTCGAGCGGGTACGCACGCTGGTGCTCTCGGAGTTTCCAAAAGGCCTAAAGGTGATTCGCGACTATGACACCAGCCTGCCGGAGATGCAGGGTGACTCTGAGCAGCTGATTCAGATGGCCTTGAATATCGTGCGCAATGCGGCAGAGGCGGTCCAAGGTGTTGGCACGATCTGGCTTAAAACCCGCGTGTCGCGTCAGGTTACCCTGCACCGCCGCCGGTATCGGCTTGCCCTGTCTTTATCGATTCGTGACGATGGCCCGGGCATACCCGAGGCGATACGCGATGAAATTTTCTATCCCTTGGTCTCTGGAAACCCTAAGGGCCATGGGCTTGGTCTGACTATTGCTCAGACCATCGTGCACCAGCATGGTGGAGTAATCGTCTGTCGTTCCGAGTCAACGGGAACAGAGTTTTTGATTTTGATGCCGCTGGGGGGTCCCCTGCCAGCACAAGTGTAGCCAAGGAGGTTTTCGAATGAAGCCGGTTTGGATTGTTGATGATGACGCCTCGATTCGGTGGGTGCTTGAGAAGGCCTTGTACAGAGCCCAGATGCCCTGCCGGCTCTTTCAGAATAGCCAAGAGGTGATGCGTGCGCTTCAGGACGACACGCCCCAGGTGCTGGTATCCGATATTCGCATGCCAGGGGACTCGGGTCTGGCGCTGCTTGAGCAGGTGAAGGCACGTCTTCCCAATCTGCCAGTCATCATCATGACCGGGTTCTCGGATCTCGATAGTGCCGTGTCCGCCTTTCAGGGGGGCGCCTTTGAATACCTGCCGAAGCCCTTCGACGTTGAGGAGGCCACGGCCTTGATTCAACGCGCCGTGCGCGAGTCAATGCCAAACGACTCCGAGCGCAGTGTGGCCTCTCCCGAGCAGCTTGAGATGCTCGGACACGCCCCGGCCATGCAAGAGGTCTTTCGTGCCATAGGACGGCTTTCGCAGTCTTCTGCCACTGTGCTCATTACTGGGGAGTCTGGCACCGGTAAGGAGCTTGTTGCCAGTGCACTGCACCGTCATAGCCCACGGGCCAGTATGCCGTTTGTTGCACTCAATACCGCGGCAATTCCCCACGACCTTTTGGAGTCGGAGCTCTTCGGCCATGAACGCGGTGCCTTTACTGGGGCGCAGTCACTGCGCCGTGGTCGGTTTGAGCAGGCCGAGGGTGGCAGCTTGTTTCTCGATGAGATTGGGGACATGTCACTGGATCTGCAGACGCGGCTACTGCGGGTTTTGTCCGACGGCAACTACTACCGGGTGGGGGGCCATCAGCCGCTAAAGGCCAATGTCCGCGTGATTGCGGCAACCCACCAGAACCTGGAGCAGCGGGTGCGCGAGGGCCGGTTTCGCGAAGACCTTTTTCACAGGCTTAATGTCATTCGCCTGCGGCTGCCGCCCTTACGCGACCGGCAGGACGATATCGCCGAACTCGCGAACTTCTTTTTGCGCAAATCAGCGAAGTCGCTTGGGGTGGAGGCAAAGCTGCTCTCGTCCGAGGCGCTTGCCCTGATGCAGGCCCATCCCTTTCCGGGAAATGTGCGTCAGCTGGAAAACCTCTGCCATTGGCTGACCGTGATGGCCCCAAGCCAGCGAATAGAGGCGCAGGATCTTCCGCCTGAAATTCGTATGCCGGAATACCGCGAGGCGGGTGCGGCAGGTGGGCCTGAGGCGGTAAAGGAGTCTGGGGTTTCACAAGGCAGTGGTACTGGCCTTGGCCCACAGGGTGAGGCTTTGTCTGCTGCGGTAGCAAGCACCTCGGGTATGACATCCACGCCTGACTGGCGGCTTATTCTGAAGAACGAGCTTGAGCGTGCATTGCGCAATGCGAATAAAGACAAAGAGGCCGGAGAGGCGGCAAAGATGGATCGATGGGAGAAAGACTTTGAAACGATTGTCTATGGAACCGCGCTGGCCTTTACCCGTGGCAGACGCATAGAGGCAGCGCAGTTACTTGGCGTGGGCCGTAACACCATTACCCGAAAGATTGCAGAGCTAGACTTGGAGCCACGCTAGCTGTGGCGCGTTTTGTGCGGCGTCTGCGGTGTCTGTTTACAGAGGCGTATGCTGAGCTGAGTTACTTTGCCTCTGGGTCAGAGCGGGGCGGACGGGCAAGCACATAGGTCATGGCGCTTGCCAGGGCTGAGAATCCCCAGAACGCCATAAACCCTAGCCCATAGGTTTCCCGTCGCCCCAGTTCGATGGGGGCCCCCAATGGATGTTCTCCCCTTACTGATCGTTATTAGCCTGATTGTGGTCGGACTGGTGGTCTGGCCAGCCCGGGGGGGCAATGCCCCCGCCCATGAAGGCATAGCTGGTAATTCGGCCCCACTGCCAGGCAAATAGTTCAAGCCCGCGCTCTGCCTTGCTGCGTATCGGGCTTATGCGGCTGCGGTGGCCGGCTGCCGCGGCGAGCCCGCCACACATGGCAAGGCAGTGTGCCGAAGACCATATTCCCACCAAAAAGGCCGAGAGGGGAAAGAGGCTTAGAGCATCGGCCATACAACATCCTTTGGTGGTCTGGCCGCAGAAGCCTCTTCTGCCAAGCCCTGCCCACGAGGATGGCAGGCCGCCTCAGACGCTTGCCACGACCGGGGCATGGTCTGAGGGCTGGTCCCAGCTGCGGGGTTCTTTGTCGATCAGGGCGTTGGAGCAGCCCGATGCCAGACCCGCTGACAAAAGCACGTGGTCGATACGCAGCCCCAGCCCGCGACGAAAGCCCGCCTGGCGATAATCCCACCAGGAAAAATAGCCCGGCTCGGTGCAGTGCTGCCGAAAGCTATCGGTAAGCCCTGCGGCCAGCAGCGCTGCGAAGGCGCGCCTCTCCGGGGTGGAGCAGAGTATCTTTTCGTGCCAGGCCTGCGGGTCGTGGACGTCGCGGTCCTCGGGGGCAATATTGAAGTCTCCCACCAGGGCAAGCTGTGTCTGGCTTGCAATCTCCTTGTTGATACGGGTCTTAAGGGCATCAAGCCAGCGCAGCTTGTAGTCGTACTTCTCACAGCCCACCTCGGAGCCATTGGGCACGTAGACATTCATGAATCGCAGACGGGTGGTCGTGCCTTTGGGCGTGACCGTGGCAGCAATAAGCCGCTTCTGGTCGTCAGGCAAACGGGGGTCTTGGGCCGACCAGTCGACAGCCTCCTCAAACTGCGCATCACGGATAAGAATCGCCACGCCGTTGTAGGTAGGCTGCCCCGCGAAGACCGATCGATAGCCCGAGGCATGCAGCGCCTCTGCGGGAAACTTGTCATCGGTGGTCTTGGTTTCCTGCAGCCCTACGAGATCGGGCTGCTCGGCAGCAAGCCAGCGCTGCAGGTGCGGCAACCGCACTCGCAGCGAATTGACATTCCAGCTGGCGATCTTCAGGCCAAGGCTACCCCCACCGGACACGGTGCTGCCTCGGGGCTAGGCGGCCTGGGCCAGGCCGTTGTGCCGGAGCAGGGCATCGGGCTTTGGAGGGCGGCCACGAAAGGCCTGAAACGATTCCATTGCTGGACGTGATCCCCCGCGGGACAAGATTTCACGCCAGAACTTTTCGCCCACGATGCTGTACTGACTGGGCCCGGCCTCTTCAAAGGCGGCATAGGCATCTGCCGAGAGCACCTCGGCCCACTTGTAGCTGTAATAGCCCGCCGCATAGCCCCCGGCAAAGATATGGGAGAAGCTCTGGGCAAAGCGGTTAAATGCCGGCGGCTGAATAACTGCGACTTCGTCGCGCACCTCGGCAAGTACCTTGGCAATGGCTATGCCGGCCTGCTCTGGGTTTTCGCTTGATAAATTGGCGAGTTCGGCATGAATGCGCATGTCGAATAACGAGAATTCCACTTGACGCAGCATAAATAGCCCACTTTGGAAATTCTTTGCTGCCACCATACGGTCGTAGAGATCGCGGGGCAGCGGGGCGCCGGTATCGACATGGGCCGTCATACCGTGCAGGGTGTCCCATTCCCAGCAAAAGTTCTCCATAAACTGGCTGGGCAGTTCGACCGCATCCCATTCCACCCCATTAATGCCCGAGACCTCCAGGTCGTCGACCTGGGTAAGCAGGTGGTGCAGGCCATGTCCGAACTCATGAAAGAGCGTAATGACATCGTCGTGGGTGAGTGTGCTGGGCTTGCCATCGGTGGGAGCGGCAAAGTTGCAGGTGAGAAGGGCCACGGGCTTTTGCAGCCTGCTGCGCAGCTGCCGGCGTCCACGGCTGTCGTCCATCCAAGCCCCACCACGTTTGGTGGCACGGGCATAAAGGTCGAGATAGAGATGCCCCACCGTATCGCCGCTGCGCCGTACCTCAAACACCTGTACGTCGTTATGCCAGACGGGCGCAGGGGCGAGTGCCAGCAGGGGGCGAATCTCAACGCCGAAGAGGGTCTTTACGATGGAGAAGAGCCCGTTGAGCACACTCGGCAGGGGGAAGTACTGGCGCACCTCTTCTTCGGAGAAGGCATAGCGCGACTGGCGCAGCTTTTCGCTGGCATACGAAATATCCCAGGGGGCAAGCGGGTCGAGCCCGAGCTCTTGCCTGGAGAAGGCCTTGAGCTCTGCAAGATCTTTTTCGGCGCTGGGGCGGGCCTTTTGGGCGAGGTCGCGCAGAAAGCCAACGACTGTCTGGGGGCTGTCGGCCATCTTGGCCGCCAGCGAGGTTTCTGCGGCATTGGCAAAGCCCAAGAGCCGTGCCTGTGCCTGACGAAGGGCCAGAATCTCACCCATCACCGGGGTGTTGTCATGAGACGGGCCTTCCTCGGCGAGTTCCGAAGCGCGGCGCGCGTTTTTCGAATAGATCTCTTCGCGCAGTGCGCGGTCGGTGGCAAACTGCAACACCGGTATGAGGCTTGGCTGCTGCAGGGTAAAGACCGCTGGCGCAGACAGGCCGCGCTTTTCAGCCTCGGCCTTGGCAGCGGCGCGCACAGGCTCAGGGATGCCCTGTAGCCGGGCCGCGTCGTCGACCACAACCAGGCTGGCGTTGGTGCTGTCGAGAAGCTGCTCCGAAAACTTCTGCGCTAAGGCGGCCAGTCGTGCGCTCATTTCGGCAAAGGCCTGCTGTGCCTCGGGCTCGAGCTCCGCACCCCCGAGCCGGAAGTCACGCAGGCTATTGGCGATGGCCTTTTCGCGGGCGGGATGCCCCAGGACATCAGGCGCCTGGGCGAGTAGCTTTATTTTTGCGTAGAGCCTGGGGTCTTGGGCCAGTGCAGACCAGAACCGCGTGACCGCCTCGAGACGGCTGTTGGTGGCTTCGCGCCATTCGGGGCTATCCATGACGCCGCCCATATGGTGCACTGCCGACCATGCCCGCCCGAGCCGCTCGGTAGCGCTGGTAAGCGGGGCCATGACGGACTCCCAGGTGGTGGGAGTTTCAGCGGACACCACCGCATTGAGACAGGCCTGGGCCTGGGCGATGAGGGCATCGATGGCAGGTGCGACCTGCTGGGGGTTCAGAAGGTGGTACGGGGGAAGTGCGTCTGCAGCAAGATAGGCGCCCGCAAGCAGGTTATCGATGGCGGTGCCTGGTTGGATTGCCTCGTGGGCAGGGGTGGACGACGTGGACAGATCAGCGGGTGTGTTCATGAAAAGACTCCAAGGTGTTAACCAATAGCATGGCAATAGTCATCGGGCCGACCCCTCCGGGTACTGGCGAAATCGCGCCTGCGACTGGGCGTACCGCATCGAAGTCAACGTCTCCGGCGAGTGCGCCGTTCGCCAGGCGGTTGATGCCGACATCGATGACTACGGCTCCGGGTTTGACCATATCTGCGGTAATCAGTTTGGGCCTTCCCACCGCGGAAACAAGGATATCCGCACGCCGGGTCTTTTCGGCAAGGTTTTGGGTTTTGCTGTTGCAGAGGGTGATGGTGGAGCCTGCCTGCAGCAGCATCAAGGCCAGGGGCTTACCGACGATGTTGCTTGCCCCCACCACGACAGCCTCTGCCCCGCGTAAGGGGGCCTGGACTGAGGCAAGCATGCGCATTACGGCATAGGGGGTACAGGGCCGGAACCGGGGCCTTCCGATTAGCAGGGCACCGGCGTTGGCAGGATGAAACCCGTCGACGTCCTTTTCGGGGGAGATCGCATGAATGATCACGTGATCATCAATATGGTCGGGCAGCGGCAGCTGCACCAGGATGCCGTCTATGGTGCGGTCGTGGTTGAGCCGGTCGATCTCAGCCACGAGGGCAGACTGGCTGGTGGTTAGGGGGAGTTCGATAAGCTGCGAATGCAGCCCTGCTTCTTGGCAGGCCTTCACCTTGTTACGAACATAGACCTGGGAGGCGGGGTTCTCGCCGACCAGAATCACCGCAAGACCAGGAGCACGGCCAACCGCCGGCGCTTTTTGGGCGACCTCGTTCTTAACTTCAGCGCGAATTGACTGGGCCAGCGCCAGGCCATCGATTAGTCGTGCGGGCATGGTTTCATCCTAGCATGCAGGCTCTGTTGGTCCATGACCTGGAGCAAGCAATTGGACAAACGCGGCTGGAACCGCTACAGTTCGCGTTTGCTCAATTTGGTGCTGGCGTATTGGTGAGCAAGCAAAAAAGGGTGTTCCTCTGGGGCTATAGCTCAGCTGGGAGAGCGCTTGCATGGCATGCAAGAGGTCAGCGGTTCGATCCCGCTTAGCTCCACCACTCGGTCTCAATTGGCCATCGGTAAAGGTGGAAAGGGGGCTAGTGTTAGAAGTGGATTTATCGGCGGTATGGCAGGTTGATTTACGGTAGGTTTATTTGGGCAGTGGGTAGCGCGCAGTATTCGTCCATTCAGGTCCCCTTCGTCTAGAGGCCTAGGACATCACCCTTTCACGGTGAGTACAGGGGTTCGAATCCCCTAGGGGACGCCATCTATTGAAGTAAGACCCCCAAGCGGGCATTCCAGCATCCAAGCGATCAAGTTATCGGGCGTCTGTTTCGTAATGTTTTAGGTTACGTTCGTAATCGTTTTGATTACAAAAC
>Ga0194123_10001483_pt1 | contig 35405 bp, 31 predicted proteins | sample TA2MahsurfametaG_5_FD_155479 | JGI IMG/M metagenome (GOLD analysis project Ga0194123, IMG submission 155479) | Freshwater microbial communities from Lake Tanganyika, Tanzania - TA2015023 Mahale A surface | ecosystem: Environmental > Aquatic > Freshwater > Lake | place: Tanzania: Lake Tanganyika... | reverse complement strand
CCTCATGCCGATTGCCAGACAAGTGAAAAGCAATGCCAATTTCGTTAAGAATTTTGGTGAGCAATTCGAAGTCTTGAAGTTGAAAAAAATGAGATTTTGATAGATTAAGGAAATATACACTCTCCTCATACGCTCCAATACGTGCACAATACGAACCCGATATTAGATGAAAAATTGCAAGTTCTTTCGGGTTGTTTCGAATATTTTTACTCAGTTCAAACAAAAGTATTTTACACGAATCTAAATCTGATTGAATAAACCGCTCCCATTTCGACAGAGGATTTTCAGTCTTCGCTGAATAATCAATTTTTGACGCAAAAACAGGAAATTTCAAGACCAGAAAAATACTCCCGAATAACAAATAAAATAAAGCCCTATTCAATACGCCCATTGTTCTTTGCAAGGATAGCCAACAATCGTTACTTTTGCAAGAAATAATTAGAATATGTCAAACGCATTTTTTACTGTACCGGTAGCTAAAAATGAACCTGTTAGGTCCTATGCTCCCGGTTCTGCAGACAGAGCATCTCTTTTAGCGAAATACAAAGAAATGTTTAATCAAGAACCTATTGACGTTCCTATATATCTTGGTTCAGAGCAAGTGTATACAACGAAAAAAAGGAAATTAACCTGTCCGCATGATCATCAGAAATTACTCGGATACTACAATGTAGGCGAGGGTATTCACGTTGAAAAGGCAATTAAAAGCGCCGTGGAAGCCAGAAAAATGTGGGCTGCAACTCCGTGGGAAGATAGAGCAGCAATATTTCTTAAAGCTGCAGACCTTTTGGCAGGGCCATACAGAGACAAGATGAATGCAGCCACCATGTTAGCACAGTCTAAAAATGTTTTTCAGGCTGAAATCGATGCAGCCTGTGAATTGATTGATTTTTTTCGATTCAACGTTCAATACATGACACAGATATACAAGGACCAACCAGAATCTTTGCCCGGTATGTGGAACCGTTTGGAATATCGTCCTTTAGAAGGTTTCGTATTTGCATTGACACCTTTTAATTTTACCTCAATTGCTGCAAATTTATGCGCAGCACCTGCCATGATGGGCAACGTGGTGGTTTGGAAACCAGCTGAATCTCAAATTTATTCCGCACAAATCATAATGGAATTGTTCAAAGCCGCCGGACTTCCGGATGGTGTAATCAACATGGTAACAGTGAGCGGTCAAATTGCCGGTGAGGTTATTTTCAAAAACAAGGATTTTGCAGGTTTACATTTTACAGGTTCAACCCATGTGTTTCGAAATTTATGGCGACAAATTGCCGAAAATTTAGATGTATATCGCGGATACCCGAGAATTGTTGGGGAAACGGGTGGAAAAGATTTTGTAATTGCCCACAAATCCGCTATACCAGCTGAGGTGGCAACAGCACTCTCAAGAGGGGCATTTGAATTCCAAGGTCAAAAATGCTCCGCTGCATCGCGCGCATACATTCCCGACAATTTATGGCCTGAGGTTCATCGAATTCTTGCAGAACAGGTGAGGTCCTTCAAGATAGGTAGTCCTGATGATACTTCAAATTTCATCAATGCTGTAATAGACGAAAAGGCGTTCGACAAGATAGCAACTTACATTGATTTCATAAAGTCTCAGACAGACGCCGAAATTATTACGGGAGGGAATTACGATAAATCGAGAGGATATTTCATTGAACCAACGACCGTAGTAACAAAGAATCCTAAGTTTAGAACCATGTGCGAGGAAATTTTTGGACCAGTCTTGACAATATTTGTATACGAGGCTGACAAATTTGAAGAAACACTTGAATTACTCGACGAAACCTCAGATTATGCACTGACAGGGTCCATTATGTCGCAAGATCGTTATGCCATTAATTTGGCTACAAAGAAGCTTGAACATGCTGCAGGAAATTTTTACATCAATGATAAGCCCACGGGAGCTGTTGTCGGTCAGCAGCCGTTCGGAGGCGCAAGAGCTTCAGGAACTAATGATAAGGCAGGAGCTGCTTTAAACTTAATGCGATGGGTATCTGCAAGAACGATAAAAGAAACTTTTGTCACTCCAACCGATTATAAATATCCGTTCCTAGATCCGTTATAGCATTAAAATTTGCGTATTTTCTTTGTTGCCTGTCGGATATTAATTAAATTTAAGCGATTAGATAATGAAGTCAACAACTCTTTTTGACGGCACAAAAGTTTTTTGTCTCCGAAAACCCGAAGCTAAAATGTTAGACCACCATGTAGACGGGTATCTTCAAAATGGAATAACCATTAAAGACGGTGATGTCGTTTTGGATATCGGAGCCAATATTGGAGTTTTTGGCGTGCGCGCCTTGCAAAAAGCAGCAAATGTGGAAGTACATTGTTTCGAACCTATCCCAGCAATAGCTGATGTCTTGAGGAGAAACGCAGAAGTTCATGGCAACGGGCGCTTTCATGTATATCAATGCGGGGTGTCCTCATCAAATACTACTGCTACCTTTACCTATTTTCCCAATACACCTGCATTGTCAACCCTACACCCCGAACAATGGGACGAGAATCCAGGTGCGTTCAGAGATGCAGTGAAAGGCACGATGAAAAATCCTCCAGAGGGAATGAAGTGGATGAAATGGATTCCCACGGCCTTTTCAGGGGTAATCGCCTCTTATCTGGTGAGTGGAAGTCGAAAAGTGCCGTGCGAATTAAAACCCTTATCGGAGGTTATTACTGATCAAAATATTAGGAAAATAGACTTGCTAAAAATAGACTGTGAAGGCGCAGAATGGGATGTCTTACTTGGCATCAAGGAGGAACATTGGTCTATGGTTAAGTCTATGGTTGTGGAAGTTCATGACCTAAATGGAAGGTTAGAAAAGATGAAAGAGTTATTGAAAAATAAAGGGTTTACAAAACTTTACGAGGAACGAGAAGTAGGGTTGGAGCAAACCCCAATGTATAATTTATTTGTTCAGCGTTAATGGATGCAACGACTGCAGCAATAGGTACCGCCCTTTTATTGATTGGCTCAAATACCTTTGGATTTTTATATTCTTATGTGGTCTTAAATTCAAATCTTTTAGCCAAATACCGCATTCAATCAAAATCATACAAAAAAGGTCTTTTTTGGAGCCGAATGCCTCTCTTTCTATTCAACCTAATAACGCTTATCTCCCTATCGGCTTTTGGAGCATATTACATGTTCGATTTCTTTGAAACCTCTTGGCCGGCCTGGTGGGTAATACCCGTGCAAGTATTAGCGGCATTTATTCTCGATGACATTTGGTTTTATGCCTATCATCGTTACTTGCACGAGAATAAATTCTTGTTGAAGAATATTCATTCAATTCATCATCGCGCCACTACGCCTTTTCCTCTAGAATACCTCTATGCTCATCCTCTTGAATGGATGATAGGTGCCCTTGGCCCAGTTATTGGTTTCGGCGCGATTATTCTTGTTATGCCAATCAATATTTATGCATTTTGGATTTTCGGTTTGTTAAGAAATTTGCATGAAATACATATTCACAGTGATCTTGAATTACCTGTGTTGAGTAAAATCCCATTTATAAGCAAAACAAGACACCACGATGATCATCACGCAAAATTGACTGGAAATTACTCATCAACCTTTCCTTGGATGGATAAATTATTTAAAACTGATTTTTAAGATGAAGTCATTACTATTACTTTTCTTCGTTATTTTCTCGATTAATCAATTAAATGCTCAAAAAACAGTTGATCTCACGGTAAAAATCACCGGGCTAAAAAATCAAAAAGGGCTCATAGAAATTGCCCTATATAATGATCCAAAGAAGTTCCCAAAGGTTGGTCAAACACTGAAAATGGTGAGGTTAAAACCCAATGGAAAAGAGATAACGCATGCCTTCAAAGATTTAAAACCTGGGAAATATGCCGTTTGTACCTTTCATGATGAAAATTCGAATAAAGTATGCGACAAAAACATGTTTGGAATTCCCACAGAGGCATTTGCATTTTCCAATAACTTCCGTCCGGTGATCTCTGTTCCGACTTTTGACCAATGTGCAACCTCGGTTGATAAAGATAAATCCTTAAGCATTAAAATGGTTTATTAAGTTTATTTTTCGATTTAATATTTTCATAGAACATACTCTCGTATTTATTGTTACCTTTACCAGGTCTCTAAGGGGTGTCTAATTAGTTAGACTGAGATTATACCCATTGAACCGGATCAGGTTAGTACCTGCGGCGGGAAGATGACAAGTGCTAAAGATGTTTAATCATCAAGAATTAGCCCCTTGTTCTTGTTTAATATAGTCGAATGAAAACAAGAATTATTGGATTACTCATTTGTAGTATAGTTGCCATTGATGCTGCGGCACAAATTAACCTTTACGGAACTGTGCGTGACGCAAGTGGTAAAGGGCTACCAGCCGTTCAAATTACTTTTAAGGATTATCAATACCAAACCTTTACCGATTTATCAGGTGGATTTGTACTGAAGAACCTCAGAATCCCTGAAGAAAATTGGACCTTGATTTTCAACCTAAATGGCTATAACGAGCAAATATACACTGCATCCAAAACAGATGTGAACAAAAGTATAGAGGTCACTATGTTCTCAAAAACCCGAAACCTTGAGGAAATATCAGTAAATGCATTGCGTCAAAATGCCACAAAGTCGTCGTCGACTATTTCCTCATTTAAAAAGAAAAATTTCGGTCAAGATATTCCATTTTTGTTAGAAGAAAACCCATCTGTGGTTACAACTTCAGATGCAGGAGCGGGAGTTGGTTACACGGGAATTCGTGTCAGGGGAGTGGATGCATCACGAATTAATGTTACCATTAATGGTATCCCCGTCAATGATCCAGAATCACACGATGTCTATTGGGTTAACATGCCGGATTTGGCTTCTTCTGTTGAGAACTTACAACTTCAAAGAGGAGTAGGATCTTCCACCAATGGAGCGGGCGCCTTCGGAGCTAGTGTAAATATCAAAACAAATAACATTAGCAATGAACCATTTGCAGAAGTTGACAATTCCTTTGGATCCTTTCGGACAATGAAAAATACGATCAAGGCAGGAACGGGATTACTTAACAACAAATTTTCCATGGAAATGAGGTTGTCGCGGATAAAATCAAATGGTTATTTAGACAGAGCAAGTTCTGATTTAAGTTCCTATTACCTCGCAGGTGCTTACGTTGGCGAAAGAACGGTCATTAAAGCAATAGCTTTTAGTGGTAAAGAAATAACGTATCAAGCTTGGTATGGCACTCCGGAAAGCAGAATAAATGGAGATATAAATGCAATGAATGCTTATGCAGACAGAAATTACCTGGATTCCGCAGATAGAGCTAATTTATTGAATTCTGGTAGAACTTATAACTTTTATACCTATGAGAACGAAGTGGATAATTACCAACAAGACAATTACCAACTTCACTTGAACCACCGCTTCAAAGGTGGATGGTATTTAAATGTAGCAGGGCATTATACATATGGAAGAGGCTTTTATGAACAGTACCGCAAGGGAGATGAGCTTTCGAATTATGGTTTATCCAATGTAATTCTTGGGCAAGACACGGTAACATCCACAGATTTGATAAGAAGACGTTGGTTGGATAATCACTTTGTGGGAGCTGTATATTCAATTAATGGTCAACTTAACAACTTAAAGACTTACTTAGTGTTTGGAGGCGCGACAAATACATATTTAGGAGCACATTTTGGAGAGATCGTTTGGGCGCGGTTTGCGTCTTCTAGTGAAATACGCGACAGGTATTACGATAATAATGCACAAAAGACGGAGACCAGCCACTATTTGAAAACGAGTACATCCCTAACGCAGAACTTAACGCTTGGTTTCGATATGCAATATAGATACGTTCATTATCAGTTTCTCGGGATTGATGTGGTAAATGGTAATCTAGTTGATTTACAACAAGTAGTGCCTTTTCATTTTTTCAATCCTAAAATGTCAGTAAATTACACCCTTGACAGAAAACAACAAGTGTTTGCGAACATTGCTCGATCCAATCGCGAGCCTATACGCAGAGATTTTAGAGAATCAACGCCCGAGAACCGACCAAAACATGAGTCTTTAACAGATATTGAATTAGGCTATCAATACCGTGCAAAGAACAGTTCTTTTACCTTGAACGGATACTTTATGGATTACAACAACCAACTCATTTTGACTGGTCAAATTAACGATGTTGGGGGTTACACGAGAACAAATGTCAAGGATAGTTATCGTGCGGGAATCGAATTAATAGGTAGCGCTCGATTGAGGTCTTTTATTTCGGTTCAAGGTGCGCTTACCTTGAGTGCAAATAAAATTGCTTCATTTACTGAGTTTATTGACGATTACGATAATGGAGGTCAAGCTCAAATTTTGCATGAAAGAACAGATTTAGCTTTCTCCCCGAACCTTTTAGGAAATGCAGGGTTTAAACTCATGCCAATTGAAAATTTTACAATTCAATGGATGACAAAATATGTAGGCAGACAGTTTTTAGATAATACTTCGGCTAAATCAAGAAGCCTTAATCCATTCACTTTCACGAATATTATGTTGAACTACCAATTAACCACCAACTGGTCCAAGCAAGTGCTTCTTGGTGTTCAACTCAATAATATTTTCAATGCTATGTATGAAAATAATGGCTATACTTTTTCTTACATTTATGGTGGAGAGACCATAACAGAAAATTTTTATTATCCACAAGCTGGATTTAATTTAATGGGTAGAATTTTAATTGGATTTTAATCGTTATTTTTAACCTACTTAATCGTATTTTATGAGAAAATATCTTTGTTTACTGTTTCTTGCAGCCACTAATTTTACTGTCCTTTCACAAAACATGTACAATGCACAATGGGCAGGAATGGATTTCGGAATGATGACAACGGGTAGAAGTGATGAATGGAAAAACAACATCGCTCAGTCTTCTTCGTTTAGCCTGAATATTTATGAATATAAATTGCCAATTTTCAAGCAATATTTAGGTCTTACAACTGGGCTGGGGATCAATTTCAAAACCTTTACCTTCGATGATAAATACACATTATTATCGAGTGATACGAGTGTCTCTTTAGCGCTGGGTAATCCAACCTTGCTTGATCCATCAGCAGAGGTTAGAAGTTCGAGATTAAACCTTGGGTATTTTCAAGTTCCTTTACTTCTTGATTTTTCTACGAAGAAGCGTGAAAAAAAGTCGTTTTACTTGGCAGCAGGTATTGTAGGAGGTATACGAATGTACGCCAATTATAATATGCGAGGTAAAAATGCAGATGGCGATCGATTTAATAACACATTGACCGACAATAAAAAGTTTCACAGTAATCTTTGGAATTTGGAAGCAATGCTTAGAATTGGTTACGGAGCTCTTGGTGTTTACGGCTCTTATAATTTAACAAATTTGTTTCATTCAGACGCTGCACCAAACATTGCACCGATTGTTTTTGGATTTACTGTTAATGTGGACTATGCTACAGAAGCTAGTAAAGAAGAAAAAGTTGGCGTTGATTTTTAGTCCTTTGGGTAAACCCATTCATTCGGATTATTTCCGGCTAACCATTCTTTAACAGACATTTTTCGTTTTCCCTCTTGCTGTATAGTGCGCACGAGAACACTCCCGTTTTTACAAGGAAAAATTAAAGCATCCTGACGAGCTAATATTTTTGAATGAGATTCATTTAAAAGTGCTGCATCAAATATCTTAAAAGTAGCAACACTGCTTTTTTCAATGTTTGTTAATCGACACCAAGCGGCAGGATAAGGAGAAAGACCTCGAATTTTTTGCTGAACAATCGTAAAATCTTCGTCCCAGTTAATCTCACAGGTTTCTTTGAAAATCTTAGGTGCGTGAGTAGCATTTCTTGCAATATTTTCGTCTTGTTGAATTGATTTCAAGGAATCCTCCTCCAATTTATCTAATGTTTCTACCGTAAGTTGTGCACCAACAGTCATAAGTTTGTCGTGTAACTCTCCAGCGGTGGTCATTTCGCCAATTGAAACAGATCGTTGCAATAAAATATCTCCTGTATCAATGACTTCATTAATGAAAAAAGTAGTGACCCCAGTTTCTTTTTCACCATTTATAATTGCCCAATTAATCGGTGCAGCACCCCTATACTGTGGTAAAAGAGAGGCATGTAAATTAATGGTACCTCTTTTAGGCATTTCCCAGACTTCTTTTGGTAACATTCGAAAAGCTACCACTACAAATAGATCTGCATTTAATTTCTTGAGTTCATCAAGAAACAGAGAATCTTTAAGTTTTTCGGGTTGCAAGATCGGGATGTTCAAAGGTACAACACGTTCTTTCACGGCACTTTGACGCAGGTGAAGGCCTCTACCTGCTGGCTTGTCGGCAGCTGTAACTACTCCAATTACTTCATGTTTGCTATCAATTAGAGCATTTAAAATTCCAACCGCAAAGTCTGGCGTACCCATAAATACAACTCTCATATCAAACCTTTTTATTTTTCCAATTAAACGACTTGAGATACCCAATGGAAAGAATTCCCAAAGAAACAAAATATATATATTCAACGGTCCAAATCCAAAAAACATCAACTTGCCATTCAACAATCAACAAATAACTCGCGATGGAATAAATAATCACAGTTGTTAATTCAATCAACATGGAGTGTATGGTATTGCCTGAACCATGAATTGTCTGAAAATAAACAGAAACAAAACCATATATAAGTATTGAACCCACTATAAATCGCAGGATTTCTGCGCTCTTTTCCAAATAAATTTCCTCAGGATTAATAAACTGAATTAATGTTTCAGGGTAAAATAAAGCTCCATGAAAGCTTATAATAAGAAAACCAATTGTCAGACGCTGAATGCGACCTTGAATCTTTGGAATTTCATCATCTCTTTTTGCGCCTAAATATTGGGAAACATAGGTTTTAGTTGTGCCCGCAAATCCCCAAATGGGAACAAATGCTAAGAAATAAATAGAGCGAATGTTTTGCGATACCGTCAAGTCAAATTCTCCTTTTCTTTCGAGCCATGTAAAAAACAAAGTCCAAGTTGCGAGGGCTAAAAATCCTTGTAACATGAGAGGACTTCCCACCTTGAGTAATTCTTTCATTGAACGAAAATTAAATGAAAAGTATTGAAATAATTTTAACGATCGAGCGTCATCAGAAATCAATAGGAAAATTAACAAGAAAAGCATACCCATACCATCTGCAAGTGTTGAGGCCAATGCAGCTCCTTCAAGACCCATTTCTGGCATTCCAAGTTTCCCGAATATTAGCGTGTAATCTAACAACACGTTACTCAAGGCAGTAATTAATGCGGAAATCAACACTACCCAAGTCTTTCCTTTTGCAAGAAAAAATGCCTGTATCGAAACTGTTACAAACGCAAAAAACAATGCAAAACTTCTTATTTGAATAAATTGACCTTGTAACGAGGCAATACTTTCATTTTTAGAGTAAGCTGCAATTTGAGGAGGCATTACAAAGTACAAGATGACAAATAAGAGAATGGCCAAAAGTAAATTAGTTAATACAGAAGTACCAAAAACCCTACCTATTCGCGACGCTTGATGAGAACCGAATCTTCTCGCAATGATGATTTGCGCACCGTCACCCATACCCAAAAGACACATGAACATGGTAATATAAGCGAGACTTCCATTTCCTACTGCATCAAAAGCCTCCGTAGAATAGCGACTAATAAAGGCCGAATCCGTAATCATTACGATTGATTGGATAAAACCTGAAATCATCATGGGGATGGCTACCTTTAATATTTGCTTGTAACTATAATCCAGCATCACAAAACTTGAATTATAAGACCTTTTAAATATTCTCCCTCTGGATGAAAAGCGCTGATGGGGTGGTCTGCCGGTTGATGCAACTGCTCAAGGATTTTCACTTCTCTTTCCGCTTCAATAGCAGCCGCTATTACAGTATGTGTGAACAATGCCTTGTCCACCACCTGCGAACACGAAAAAGTGAAAATAATTCCACCTGCTTTTATTTGCCGCATGGCATGCGCATTTAATCGCTTATAACCCTGAATTGCTTGATGCCTTTTATCACGATGTTTGGCAAAAGCAGGTGGATCTAATACAATGATATCAAAATCTTCTGGAAGATTTTTGATGTATTCCATAGCATCAGCGATAACCGAAATGTGCGTTCCTTTATAAGAGTTTAATTTCAGGTTCTGTTCAGTAAGTTCAATTGCCCTTTTCGAGGAATCTAAAGAATGAACGAGCGTTGCTCCTTTACAAAGCGCTTGAAGACTGAAACCTCCAGAATAGCAAAATGTATTTAGAACTTTTTTATTTGTAGAATACCTGCCAAGTAAGGTTCTATTTTCTCTTTGATCAATGAAAAATCCAGTTTTTTGCCCGTTTATCCAATCGATATGATACATAATTTCATTTTCAAGAGCAGCATGAGGAACCGTGCAAGATCCGTGGAGGTATCCGTCTTCAACTTCATCAATGTCATGCAGTGTCTCTTTGGATTTACAATAAATGGCAACTAGTTGTTTGTCAATAACTTTAATCAGCGCCTCTTTAACCGCTGTTAATTGCTTGTACATGCCTAAAGTATGACATTGTACAACAGCCACTCCTCCGTAGAAGTCAATAATTAATCCGGGTAAGCCATCTCCTTCACCATGGCAAATGCGAAAAATTGAATTTGTTTTGGAGAGTAATCCAAGTGAGATACGAGTTACAAATGCCTGTTGAAGTTTTAAAAAAAAGAAATCACTGTTAATTACAGAATTTTCAAAAGATAGCATTCTAACTGCAATAGTGGCATGTTGGAAATGACCAACACCCAAAAGGTTCTCTTTTGAATCTAAGACACAAACCAAATCGCCATCTTGTAATTCCTCGTCTATCAAGTCAATAGCGCCTGAAAAAACCCAGGGATGTTTTCGCAGCACGGAAAGGTTTTTACCTTTCTTAAGAACAATACGCGGGTAAATCATATCACAAAGGTAAATAGCTTAAGTTACTTCTCGGGATAGTTTTATTCACAGAATGATATTATTATCGAGGCAGATGATTTAAACTGTATTTTTTTATGTGTTTGTCTGTTTTAGGTAAATTGTTTCATGCAAGAACAGATGAACTTACCTGATTTATTTTACGGTATTTCCAAGAAATAAATTTTTATTCATGTTTTTAGGAATGCGAAAAGCTTCATCTATTGGTGAATTTTGAGCGTATGTTGAAAACAAATTATGTACGTTTGTAAAAAATACTAATTTATGGCCAGCAGACGTGACTTAAAAAAGAAAATTAATCAATTTATTTTAGCTAATGTAATTGACGAATGTATCTATTTAGAGGAGCAAAATCCGGAACTCGTTCATCAATGCGATAAGATTATAGATGAGGCAGTAGAGTTTTATAATGTGATGATGACAAAAATAAATCATGCCAAGTCCAAAGCTGATTTCAGGGAAATACACGAAAAATTTGAGGCAAGTGCAAATAAATTTGTCGACGCCTTGAACCAAATAAATGCCTAATCAAGAGAATTCAATAAAGGCTTTGAAGCACTTCCTTTTGGTGGTTGTGTCTTTTGTATTTCTTCTCTTTGCTTTCATCTTCAAAACCAAGTTAGAACTTAGCTTCCTTCTTGGTGGCTTGATGGTTTTCTTCTGGATATTCGAGATTATCCCGATTTATGTCACAGCTTTGTTGCCAATTTTGCTTGCGGTACCAATGGGACTTCTTACTCCAACTGATGTCGCATTATCCTATGGAAATAGTAATGTTTTTTTGTTTTTTGGTGGATTTGTAATGGCCCTAGGATTAGAAAAATGGGGAGTACACGAACAGATTGCGAGACGAATAATTGCCGTTGTAGGGAATGCAAAACCCAAAGTTCTACTTGGCTTTATTTTGAGTACAGGTTTACTGAGTATGTGGATTTCAAATACAGCTACAACACTCATAATGTTACCAATGGCACTTGCTGTAATTCAGTCCATGCCGAAACAACATCAAGATTCAAAATTTTCTTTATTTCTAATGCTTTCTATTGCATATGCAGCAAGTATAGGAGGGATGGCAACACTCGTAGGATCACCTCCAAATACCCAAATGGCAGCAATTGTTGAACAGAATTTCAATGTATCGATATCATTTTGGGACTGGATGAAGATTGGTATTCCTTGCAGCCTCTTTATTATGTTGTGGATGTATCTATATTTTTATTATTCCCTAGGCAAAGAACGCTATGATCAGCACGATTTCAGTCTAAAAAAATCCCCTTGGACATCCGAACAATTAAAAGCCATTACCATATTTTTAATCGTTATTGTATTGTGGTCATTTCGAGAACTGATCATCGAATGGACTGGTTTTTCTTATAAAGATGAAGGACCAGCGATTCTTGGTGCAATACTTATGTTCATCATTCCTGATAGCCAACAAAAAGGGTATTTATTATCATGGAAAGATACAGAAAAACTTCCTTGGGGAATTTTGTTGCTTTTTGGCGGCGGACTGGCGTTAGCAGAAATATTTGAGAAGAATGGAGTGGTAACAAGTTTAACAAGTGCGTTTAGTGCATATGCCAATGAAAGTATTTTTGTTCTGTTGCTTGTTGTAGTGTTTATTGCGATTTTCGTTACTGAAATCATGTCAAATCTTGCCCTTGTGACCTTGTTTGTTCCTATTGTTGGTGCTTTTTGCGTAGAACAAGGAATTCCCGTGTTACAACTTTGTTTACCGTTAACCCTAGCTGCGAGTTGCGCTTTTATGCTCCCAGTAGGCACACCTCCAAACGCAATTGTTTTTTCCTCTGGAAGAATTCGCATGCATCAAATGGTGAAGGTTGGTTTTATCTTAAATATTATCTCTCTTATTACATTTGTTACGATTGCCTATTTTCTGTTGAGATAAGATCGAATAATAAAATTTTTGAATTTGATCCTAATTTCACGTTGGTGAAAGAGTTTTATTCATAACTTTAGTTTTCAGGTTTTCTTAAAATAATAATTATGTCTGATTTCCCTTGGTTTAAAAGTTATCCAGAATTTGTTGACCGTTCAATTTCACTCGATAAGTACGAAAATATTGTGGCGATTTTTGACGAGGCAGTAGCAAAATTCGGAAACAAAGTTGCATTCAAAAATATGGATGTTAGCCTCACTTTCAACCAAGTCAATACCCATGTTGACAGTTTAGTTTGGTACTTGCAAAATAAGACCAATCTTAAAAAAGGGGATAGAATTGCCTTGCAAATGCCTAACTTATTGCAATTTCCAATCACTATTTTTGCTTGTCTCAAAGCAGGATTAGTTATTGTGAACACCAATCCACTTTACACCGCTGAAGAAATGCGTCATCAGTACGCGGATTCTGGTGCAAAGGCCATTATTATTCTAGAAAATTTCGCAAGTAACCTGGAAAGTATCGTTAAGGATACGGCCATTGAGACGGTAATTCTCACTACGATTGGAGATATGCTTGGTGGCTTAAAAGGAACAATCACCAATTTTGTTGTCAGAAAGATAAAAAAAATGGTACCAACTTATTCCCTTCCTTCTGCCGTATCGTTGAAAACAATACTCAATGAAAACAAAGGGAAAAGAGGGGCAGCTGTTCAGATAGCTTGGGATGACTTGGCATTTTTACAGTATACAGGCGGAACAACAGGTGTTTCAAAAGGAGCGTCTTTATCTCACGGGAATTTATGTTCCAATGTACTCCAAGTTGAGGCCTGGATTGGACATGTTTTTAAGGATGGTGAAGATACCATAATCACAGCTTTGCCAATGTATCATATTTTTGCCCTCACCGCGAATTGCATCGTATTTTTCAGGTACGGTGCGATCAATGTTTTAATTACCAATCCGCGAGACATGAAAGCTTTTTGTAAGGATCTGAAGAAAAATCCTTTTTCGATTCTTACAGGGGTCAATACATTATTTAATGGATTACTCAACCAGGAGGCTTTTCGGCAATTGGATTTTTCGAGGATAAAATTGTCTCTAGGCGGTGGGATGGCTGTGCAAGATGCCGTTGCAGAACGTTGGGAGAAGTTAACTAAAAGTCCATTACTCGAAGCATATGGTTTATCCGAAACTAGCCCGGCTGCCACAATTAACCCTATTAATGGAACACACAAAAGAGGTTCTATTGGACTTCCACTACCAAATACAGAAATTAAACTATTTGATGACAACGGAAAAGAGGTTGGAGTTGGTGAACCAGGTGAGATTGGTATTAAAGGACCACAAGTGATGAAAGGATACTGGAATCGACCCGATGAAACAGCAAAGTGCATGCTCGGAGATTATTTTCTTACAGGTGACGTTGGCGTGATGGAGGAAGATGGATTCTTTAAAATTGTTGATAGAAAGAAAGAAATGATATTAGTTTCCGGATTTAATGTCTATCCAAATGAAGTGGAAAAAGCAATATCCGAAAATAGTAAGGTATTAGAAGTTGGTGTGCGGGGAGAGAAAAATCCAGACGGTACAGAATACGTTAAAGCCTTCGTTGTGAAAAAAGACCAAAGCCTGACTGAGGAGGAAGTTATTTCAGAAAGTAGAAAATTATTAACCGGATATAAGATACCTCGAGAAGTTGTTTTTCGAGATGAGTTACCTAAATCTAATGTTGGTAAAATTCTTCGAAGACTATTGAAATAAAAAAGCCCCAATTACAATGGGCTTTTTTATTTTTCCGAAGTTGGATTTACTGTTTCTTCGTTGAACAGCAAGATTTTTGTTGCGTTGATGAGCACGATTTGCTTTCAGCAGCACAACATGCTTTTTTCTTCTTCTTCTTTTTCTTCTTGTCGTCATCTTTCTTAACGAACTCTACTTCATTTACTGCCGCAAAAGAGGTAGTTGCCAAGGAACAAGAGAATACCGAAATTGCAAATAACAAAATTAATTTTTTCATGACGCTATTTTTTGTAAAGATAATGAATTATTCAAAAGTTCCCAAACGAGTTAGTTTTGCTTTCACTTTATCACCAATTTGAACATCAATTCTCGTGCCGACGGGAAGAAAAATATCAATACGAGAGCCAAATTTTATGAAACCAAATTCGTCACCTTGACTTACTTGTTGTCCTTTTTCACTGTAGTAACATATTCTTCTCGCCAATGCACCAGCAATTTGTCGAAATAGTACGTAATTACCGTTTTGATTTTTTATAACAATTGTTGACCTCTCATTATCTGTTGAACTTTTAGGATGCCATGCAACAAAAAATAGTCCTTTGTGGTATTTGATGTAATCCACAATTCCGCTAATTGGGTAATAATTCGCGTGCACATTTAAAGGCGACATAAAAACAGAAATTTGAATACGTCGGTCGTGAAAATATTCATTTTCCATAATTTCCTCAATGACCACTATTGTCCCGTCAGCAGGGCATACAATATCGTTCTCCCCGAAAGGATTGATTCGGTATGGTATTCTAAAAAACTGAATGATTAAGAATAAAAAAATGAGAAGTAATACTTGTCCGGTAGAAAATAGAATAGGATAACAAGATAAGAAATAATAATTTAGAAGACTGATTAGCACAAAGGTTATCAATGCAGTTATTATGATTCCATATCCTTCCCTGTGGAGTTTCATAATGCAATAAATTCAAGGTAAAACAAGGACCAAAAATAATAAAATGGAACAGTGAATATGAGGGCGTCAAAACGGTCTAATATTCCTCCGTGTCCTGGCAAAATTGATCCTGAGTCTTTCAGATTTACACTCCTTTTGAACAATGATTCTAACAAGTCCCCAAAAATAGCTGTTGGAGCTATAATTAATGCGGATACCAACCAGAATGTGAGAGTTAATTCATTTGTAGTCCAAGCTAAAATTAAACCAACAATAATTGAGAATAACACACCTCCAATGGTGCCTTCCCATGTTTTCTTTGGTGAAATACGCGAAAACAGGGCTTTTTTTCCAAATAAACTCCCTGAAAAATAGGCAAAAGTATCATTGGTCCATATGAGTAAGTACATCCCCAAAACAAGTGGAAAATTCAAATGCTTTTCTTCTGATAAATTTCCAAGCATGATGATCAATAAAAATGGTACGAGCGTATATCCAATTCCAAATACCAAGAGTGAAATATTTAAAATTGGATGCCCAATATTCCTCCAAAGTTCATTAAGGAAAACTAAAAATATTATCGGAACAAAAACCCACAATAGAGCGGGTCGAATTTCAAAAAAATAAGTACATGAGATAATGCCGTAAATTAAAATTTGTAGGAAATAAGCCGATACGACATCTATTTGAATGGTGCTATCTGCCTTAAAAAAAGATATGAATTCTCTTAATCCAAGAACCATTATGAACCCATATATCAGGATTTGCCACAGAAGAGGCGCAAAACACGATAAAATAATAACAGTACCGAAGAAAAATCCTGTAATTGAACGTATTGCAAGATTATGTAAAGGCATTTTCAATTAATTCTTTGGCATGCTGTTCGTCCTGCGAAGATACGTATAATTGGTAAGTTCCAAAATTGTTATAAGCAGATACAACTGTATTTCTCTCTTGGAATGCAATGCCAGAGGCATTCAGAAGCAATTTAACTTGTTGGAATTGAAACAAATCAATGCTTTGGTAGACGAGAATCATTATCCATCTTTTTTTGATTCATCTTCATTATTCGTGTCCTCACCTTGCGGTGAATTGAAGTCTGAATCTGTTACCGTAACATCAATTTGTTCGTTTGATACATCCGTGATATTTTGCGAACCTTTGTCATTTGAAGTAGTTTCGTTCGGTGTTAAAGCCTCCCATTGCCTTTTACCAAAAATATCCTCCAAATCTTCCTTGAAAATGACCTCGTTTGCCAATAGTCTTTCTGCTAAAATTTCTAGTTTATCTCGATTGTTAGAAAGAATGTTCAACGCTCTTTTGTATTGAAATTCAATTAATTTACTGACCTCTTCGTCAATTACTTTGGCCGTGTCATCAGAGTAGGGTTTTGTAAAAATATCTCGCCCTTGAGAATCGTAAAATGAAACATTCCCTAGTCGGTCGTTCAATCCGTAAATTGAAACCATCGCATACGCCTGTTTTGTAACTTTTTCTAAATCGGAAAGCGCACCAGTACTTATTTTACCAAATATCAATTGCTCTGCAGCTCGGCCCCCCAATGCTGAACAAATTTGATCAAGAATTTGATCTGTGGTCGTAATACTTCTTTCCTCAGGGAGATACCACGCTGCACCTAAAGATTGACCTCTAGGAACAATAGTCACCTTTACTAATGGATAAGCGAACTCTAATAACCAGGAAATTGTGGCGTGACCTGATTCGTGAAAAGCTATTGTTCGTTTTTCCTCCTTAGTAATGATTTTATTTTTCTTCTCTAGTCCTCCAATGATTCGGTCAACTGCATCCAAAAAGTCTTGTTTCTCCACCGCTTTTTTATTCTTTCTTGCGGCTGTTAAGGCTGCCTCATTACACAAGTTAGCAATATCCGCACCCGAGAAGCCTGGCGTTTGCCTCGCGAGAAAATCTATGTCTATTGCTTTGTCAAGTTTGAGTGGTTTCAAATGCACTTGAAAAATTTCTTTACGCTCATTTAAGTCAGGCATATCCACATAAATTTGTCGATCGAACCTGCCCGCTCGAAGCAGAGCGTTATCTAGTACATCTGCTCTATTAGTGGCTGCAAGAATAATTACCCCAGAATTCGTTCCAAAACCATCCATTTCAGTCAATAATTGATTTAATGTATTTTCGCGCTCATCGTTTGAATTAAATCCGTTGTTCTTCCCTCTTGCGCGACCAATGGCGTCTATTTCATCAATAAAGATTATGGAAGGGGCTTTCTCTTTTGCTTGTTTAAAAAGATCTCGAACGCGCGATGCACCTACTCCTACAAACATTTCAACAAAGTCTGATCCTGATAACGAGAAAAAAGGCACTTTGGCTTCTCCAGCAACCGCTTTTGCCAGTAATGTTTTACCCGTACCTGGGGGACCAACAAGAAGTGCACCTTTCGGAATTTTTGCTCCTAATTCTGTATATTTTTTAGGGTTTTTAAGAAATTCGACAATTTCTTCAATTTCTTCTTTTGCCCCTTGAAGACCAGCTACGTCCTCAAAAGTCACATTAGTAGACTTGCCTTTATCGTATACTTGAGCTCTTGATTTGCCAATATTGAAGATTTGGCCAGCCCCACCTCCGCTACCGCCACCACTTGACATACGACGCATCACAAAAATCCAAATTGCAACGATGATTACAAACGGCAAGAGGTAACTCAAAATTATACTAAGGTAGTTGGGACGTTCTCTATTTTTGTATTTGGCTTTGTTTTTTTCGAGAATGTTCTCGAAATTTCCGTAGTCTCCAATATCCTCTAACTCAAAAATCACCTCCTTGTCCGTACCAATTTTTTTTATTGCCTCCTCCATCTCCTTCAACTCACCACCTTTATTTTCCAAATAAACTTTTCCGGAGTCATTCAATGTAAATTCTGCTTTATTTTTATTGATGATTGTTATTTCCTTGATGCCTTTATTTTCTAAGAGCGTAAAAAGCGATTGTTTGTTTTCTATTAAAATTGTACCGCTTGAATTGTAATATAATTGGAATGCAATTAAACCTATGCCTAAAAAGGCGTAAATCCAATAAATCGAAAAAGGTCGCTTTTTTCTTTCTTCCGACATTAGTTAACTGTTAATCCAAATTTGGTATAAATTTTCTTTTAGCATCCGACCACAAATCTTCAATTTGGTAAAAATGTCGAACATCCTTGTAAAAAATATGTGCGACAACAGAAATGTAGTCCAATAAGACCCATTCGCTATTATTCTTGCCCTCTATGTGCCAAGGTTTTTCTTTCAAATTCTTTCTCGTAAATCGCGTCACCGAATTACAGATGCCTTCGACCTGAGTATTTGAATCTCCACTGCAAATCACAAAATAATCACACACGGCCATCGATAAATCTCTTAAGTCTAACACCACTATTTCTTTCGCTTTGTTTTCCTGCATCCCCTCAACAATTACTTTACACAATAGTTCTGACTCACTTATTTTTTTTGCTCTCGGCATTTTATTTTTATTCTGCAAATCTACGCTATAAATTTTAATTTTGAATTACACATTTTAATTGTCTATTCAGATGAAAGGTATTTTTGGAAGCCAAACTATACATTTAAGCGAGGTAGACTCGACAAACAATTATGCTGCCAAACTGGTCTCTGACGGTTTATGTCAGAATGGAGCAGTAATATTGGCAGATTTTCAAACCAAGGGAAAAGGCCAAAGAGGGAATCATTGGCTTTCAAAAAAAGGGAAAAATATTCTAATGAGCGTTGTTCATCATCCCGACGACCTGCCAGTTTGCGAACAAATTAAATTCAATTGGGGTGTAAGTTTGGCAATAATATCTTTTTTACAGGATTTTGGAATTGAGGCACAAGTGAAGTGGCCTAATGATATTTTTGTTCATAATAATAAGATTGCAGGACTCTTAATTGAAAATCAACTAACTGGTTACTTCGTCTCGTCGAGTATTTTCGGTATCGGATTAAATGTTAATCAAATAGATCATAACTTGAAAGGGGTGACAAGTATGAGAAAAGAAAAAAATGCAACATTTTGCCTAAAAAGCATAATCCCTCGTTTGGTTGAAAAATTAAATTATTTTATCTTCTGCGAATTTAATTGGCTAAAGGAGCAATACGAATCCAAGCTCTACAGGAAAGATAAAGACGCTCCTTTTGAAGATGCCGATGGATTGTTTGTTGGTAAAATTCTTGGCGTAAATAAGGACGGCTCTTTGAAGCTTTCACGAGGCAATAAAATTAAGGAATACGGGACGAAAGAAATTACTTTTCGAATTGATCTTTGAGCTTTTCTGACATATAATTAAACAGCGCCGAAAGTGGTTTTTCTATCATCATTTTTAAAAACATATTTACCTCACCCTTAAAAGCAATATATCCTTCCGTTGATCCTGAATTTTCCTCCAAATGTATTGTTAGCTCAAATGGGAAAGGTGTTTTTTCGCCGGACTTCAGCAACAAAGTGTTTTCTGTAGTTCCGTTATTTACAAGAGATATCACAATTCCGCCTTGCACTTTGAACGAACAGCCACTTTCATCTGACTTGAATTCACTCACTTTATCTTGAGGCAATAAGTGCCATAAATTAGAGGGTAAAATTAAAAAGTTTTTAATTGTTTCCTTATCAGTACTTATGGTTACCTTGTTGCTTATCAGTTCCATATTCCTGTATTTATTTTTCTTGTTTCCAATTCGAAGGGTCCTCTCGCCAGTTTTCTAAGAGCGTGAGGTCATTTTCGGAAATGTAATGCGAACCTAAGGCTTTTTCAATTAGAATGGTGTAATCAGTTAATGTGATGAAAGGGCATTCTGCCTGTTTGAAATTGTCAATAGCCTCCTTAAATCCGTAACTAAAAATGGCCGCTAAACCTTTTACCTCCAATTTTGCATTTCGAATTACTTCCACTGCTTTTAAGCTACTTCCTCCTGTCGAAATGAGGTCCTCAACTAAGACCACGCGCTGACCATTTTCGTAGTGACCCTCTATCATGTTTCCTAGACCGTGTCCCTTGGAAGCACTTCTAATGTAGATAAAGGGTAATCCAAGTTCCTGTGCCACAAGAGCCCCTTGGGGTATACCTCCCGTAGCAACACCAGCAATTACATCTGGTCTTCCAAATCTATTGAGAATGGCCTCAACAAAAGCTTGTCTAATGTGGGTTCTTTCTTTTGGATAACTTAGTGTTACTCTGTTGTCGCAATATATAGGGGATTTCCAGCCTGAAGCCCAGGTAAAAGGTTGATTGGGTTGAAGTTTTACTGCTTTAACTTTAAGAAGGACCTCTGCGATTTTTAAAGCATTATCTTTGTTGTCAATCATGAAGCAAAATTATAAAGTTTTCGTTGATAACAATGTCCTAATCTTTACTTCCAACAAATTGGAAGATGTCCCTTTGTTCGATTACTCCGATTCAATAGTGAATTACGAGCAACTTATTTCCAGCCTTTCAAATCAAAATTGTCAAATTGTATGCGAAAATCCGAAAAAAACCATGAAAAAGTTTTTCAAAGCTTTTACACCTATTAAAGCAGCAGGCGGCTTGGTGAAATATCAAAATAAAGTGTTGTGGATATTTAGAAACGAAAAATGGGATCTGCCAAAAGGGAAAATTGAACGCAAGGAAAAGAAAACAAATGCTGCTTTACGCGAGGTAAAAGAAGAAACAGGTCTTCCGGGAATTTTTTCGATAGAGCACAAGGTTTCAGTAACTTATCACGCCTATTTTGCTCATGAAAAGTCGGTACTTAAAAAAACGACATGGTACAAAATGAGTTATCATGGCGATTTAAAAGGCAAACCTCAAAAAGAGGAAGGGATCTTGCAAGTCAAGTGGTTTTTGTTAGATAAGTTGGAAGTTCCTCTTTCAGTCACTTATCCGTCGATTCGTGATGTGCTTATGAGTGAATAAAGTTAAAAAATGTTACTCTCCGTAGTAATCATAACAATGTGAGTAAACTTGGTATCAATGATGAAAACAATCACTATTAATTCAGATCTTGCGTCACCGGTTGTTCTTAACATCAAAGGAAAAGTTAAAGAACAAGGACAGTAATTTCAGGATTTTTCATTTCGTTTTTTACTTTCATTTTTTTGACAATTTAGCGAGAGGAAATACCTATCTTTACACGTCAAATTTGCCAATGGAAATTCCTAAAACATACGAACCGGCGCAAGCAGAATGTAAATGGTATCCTTACTGGATAAATAAAGGATATTTTAATTCTATTCCGGATCATCGCGAACCCTATACGGTTGTGATTCCGCCCCCGAATGTTACGGGCGTGCTTCACATGGGACATATGTTGAATAATACCATACAAGATGTTCTAGTACGAAGAGCACGAATGCTTGGAAAGAATGCCTGTTGGGTTCCTGGTACCGATCATGCGTCAATAGCTACTGAAGCCAAAGTTGTGCAAAAGCTCAAGTTGGAAGGAATTTCTAAGGTAGATTTGTCTAGAGATGAGTTCTTAAAGCACGCCTTTGAATGGAAGGATAAACATGGCGGAATCATTTTAGAGCAACTTAAGAAGCTAGGCGCATCCTGCGATTGGAATAGAACACACTTTACAATGGATGAGGAATACTCCGATTCTGTTATTTCTGTTTTTATAGATCTGTATAAAAAAGGTAAAATATACAGGGGAGTACGAATGGTCAATTGGGATCCTGAGGCATTAACAGCCGTTTCCGACGAAGAGGTTATCTACAAAGAAGTAAATTCACGTTTATTTTTTGTCCGATATAAACTGGTGGACTCTGCGGACGAATGGATCACTATCGCTACGACACGTCCAGAAACAATACTCGGTGATACTGCCGTGTGTGTCAATCCTATGGATGACCGGTATAAACACCTCATTGGAAAATCAGTTATAGTTCCTATTGTAAATCGTGAAGTTAAAGTTGTTGCAGACGAATACGTCGATCCAACCTTCGGAACAGGGTGTTTGAAAATTACTCCTGCACACGATATTAACGATTATGAAATCGGTAAAAAATTCAATTTAGAAACCATTGATGTATTCAATGAAAACGGAACCTTAAATGCTCACGGGGCTCATTTTGAGGGAAAGGATCGTTTTGAAGTGAGAAAGTTGATGGAGAAAGAGTTAGAAGAGAAAGGATATTTGGTGAAAACAGAAGACCACTTGAACAAAGTTGGATTTTCTGAACGCACCAATGCCGTGATTGAACCAAAACTCTCGTTGCAATGGTTTGTTGCCATGAAAGAAATTTCAAAACCTGCACTGGATAATGTAATTAACGGCAACATTAAATTTTATCCTGAAAAATTTAAAAATACCTATCGTTATTGGATGGAAAATGTAAAAGATTGGTGCATTTCTAGACAATTGTGGTGGGGACATAGAATTCCTGCCTGGTATTACGGAAACGGAATCAATGATTTTGTCGTGGCAAAAACGGAAAAAGAGGCTAAAACCTTGGTTCAGGCCCAAACAACCCTCGAATCAGCTGAAATTACCCTTCGTCAAGATGAAGATGTTTTGGACACGTGGTTTTCCAGCTGGCTTTGGCCAATTTCTGTTTTTAAAGGGTTAACCAATCCTAACAACGAGGAAATAAAATATTATTTTCCAACAAATGACCTAGTTACAGCTCCAGAAATCATGTTTTTTTGGGTGGCAAGAATGATCATAGCAGGATATGAATACCTAGGAAATTTACCATTTAGAAATGTCTATTATACAGGAATAGTGAGAGATAAACTGGGCCGCAAAATGTCAAAATCTTTGGGTAATTCTCCAGATCCTATTGATTTAATTGAGCAATATGGAGCCGATGGTGTGAGGGTTGGAATATTGATCTCTTCTCCTGCCGGAAATGATTTACCTTTTGATAGCGGGCAATGCGAACAGGGCAGAAACTTCACAAACAAGGTGTGGAATGCCTATCGATTATTGGCCTCTTGGGAGGAAAAAGACTTTGATCAGCCTGAATCTTCAGCGATTGCTGCAACGTGGTTTCGTGCGAGGTTCAATAAAGTGTTGGAAGAAATAAATGAGGCATTCGATAAGTTTAGAATCAGTGAAGCATTGATGCTCACCTATAAATTGGTGTGGGATGATTTTTGTTCTTGGTATCTTGAAATGATAAAACCGGGCTACGAACAGCCCATAGACAGATCAACCAAAAAACAAGCAATTTCTTTTTTTGAATACTTACTTCAAATTATGCATCCATTTACGCCTTTCCTCGCGGAAGAACTCTGGCACTTGATACGCCAAAGAAAGAATGGTGAGGACATCATTATTTCACGATGGCCTGCTATTGAAAACTTAGCTTCTGATCACTTAGATTTGTTTGAAGTTGCGCAAGAGGTGATTACAGGGATAAGAAACATTCGAAAGTCTGGAAATATCGCAACAAAAGTGCGATTGGAATTAAAAGTTAAAAGAAATAATGAGGAATCATGCCTGCTCGATTCAATCATTATAAAAATGGGTAACCTATTATCTTTGGAATATGTTCAAGAAAAACCCCAGCACGCTAATTCTTTTTTAGTGAAAGGAAATGAATATTATGTGCCATTTAGTAACGAAATTGACGTTGTTGCGGAACGAAAGAAAATGGAAGAAGAATTGACGTACACAAAAGGATTTTTGCGAAGTGTTCAGTCCAAGTTAACAAATGAAAAATTTATGAGTGGTGCTCCTTCGAAAGTTGTTGAAATTGAGAGAAAAAAAGAAAATGATGCATTGTTTAAAATTAAACTTTTGGAGGAAAAAATAAAAGAATTGAATTAAATAAACTCAAAATTCACACGGCGGTTTCTTTGCTTTCCCTCTTGTGTATCATTCCTGTCTACTGGGTAGTTTTCTCCCTTGAAATCAATAACAATTCGTGATTTTTCAATGCCACACACATTAAAAAAATCAATGAGTGATTTGGCGCGGTTTTTTGATAGCGTTAAATTGTAGGCGTTAGATCCGTCTCCATCTGTATGTCCGGTAATTCGCAAACGCAAGTCGGAATGACTATTAAGCATTTTTACGATCTCCGATAGATAACTCTTGAACTCATCTTTTATTACGTATTGATCATAGTCAAAATAAACTGGTTGAAACACAAACGACTTCAATTCCTCTTTTCTAATCGCTGGTGACGAAACGCCATTCAACAAATCCTTTTTTAAACGGTCTACCCATGCATGAGAGCTTTTTTGGTGCGTATCTTTCCATTCCATTTCTTGTTTGTAAAGTACAATGCGAGAAGTTGAGGTAGATTGCCCTTTTTTATAAAGTTGGCCACGGAGATAGCCATCAAGCGGCGAATAATTCAAACGAAACGAAAATTCACCTAGATTGACACCCAACTCACTAATTTTTTTGGAAAAGTTCAAATTTATGTCATCCACATCAACGTTTCCATTCAATGTATAAGTGCCGTAATAGTCTTTTTGATAGGGTTCAATTTTGCATTTAGCGTCTACCAATCCACTGATTACATTGAATTTGAAGTAAATTGCATTATATTGTTTCGTGTTTAAAGTGCTGTCCTCCTCAAAAATACCTTGCCATGTTCCTGAGAATTTTTGTGCACTGAGCATATTCAACCAAAATATAGGTATCAATAGAAATAAATAAATAACACTTACCCGCATGTCTTGTTATTCGAAATTTATCAAAAAATGTTCCGCTATAATACTAAGAACTATTTACGATATCAGTTGTTATAATAGGAAAAAATTATGAAATTAATTATCATTTCACTTTTATCTTGCCTAATGATTAAAAGTACAGATATCAGAAAAACCCCGAGAGAATCCATCCATCAATTTAAGGTTAAGGATATTGATGGCAATAATTTTGATTTTTCCTCCTTAAAAGGTAAGAAAATAATGATTGTCAATACGGCTTCAAAATGCGGATTAACCCCCCAATATGAGAAACTAGAGGAATTATTTCAGAAGTATAAAAACGATAATTTCGTCATCATTGGATTTCCTGCAAATAATTTCATGGGACAAGAGCCAGGATCTAATGAACAAATATCAGCTTTCTGTCAAAAAAATTATGGCGTGACATTCCCAATGATGTCCAAAATTTCTGTCAAAGGTAATGACATGCACCCCGTCTACCAGTTTCTTACCACAAAGGCAAAGAATGGTCTTGAGGATAACGACGTACAATGGAATTTTCAAAAATACCTTATCGATGAACAAGGTCATCTAATCAAGGTAATTTCGCCAAGAACACAACCCGATGATATTTCAATTATTGAGTGGATTGAGAAATAGATAAAAAGTTAACATTTTGTTGATAAGTAAAGGGTTTCAGACCCGATTTAGCCCCTTATTTTTAAGGGGTTTTTTTTATATTTGTTGTGCTCAAAATAACAATAATAAAAGCTAAAAATTTATGTCATCAGAGGAAAGAAAAGATAATTATTCAGCGGATAATATTCAGGTATTAGAAGGCTTAGAAGCGGTAAGAAAAAGGCCTGCTATGTATATTGGGGATATCGGCTTAAAAGGCCTGCATCACTTGGTTTACGAAGTGGTCGATAATTCGATTGATGAGGCGTTGGCAGGTTATTGTGATGCCATTCATGTAAGCATTAACGTGGACAATTCGATAACCGTAATTGATAACGGGCGAGGTATTCCTACGGCAATGCATTCAAAAGAGAAAAAATCGGCATTGGAGGTTGTTATGACTGTTCTGCATGCTGGAGGAAAGTTCGATAAAGATACCTATAAGGTTTCAGGGGGGTTGCATGGGGTGGGTGTATCCTGTGTGAATGCACTTTCCCAACATTTGGTAGCCACCGTTAGACGGGAAGGGAAAGTCTTTCAGCAAGAGTACAGTATAGGCAAACCATTGTACGATGTTAAAGTAGTTGGCGAATCTGAAGAGACTGGAACCGAGGTTACTTTTAAGCCAGATGCTAGTATTTTTGAGTCGACTGAATACAATTTTGATACCTTGGCGGCAAGAATGCGTGAATTAGCCTTTTTGAATAAAGGAATAACGATTACCTTAGAAGACAAACGCATTTCAGATGAGGATGGAAACCACCCCACTACGCGCTATTTCTCAGAGGGGGGATTGAGGGAATTTGCACAATATTTAGATCGAAATAGGGAAGCACTAATTCAAGATGTTATTTATTTCGAGGGCGAACGCGAAGGAATTCCAGTGGAAGTTTCCATGACATATAATACGTCATATACTGAAAATATTCAAGCTTATGTCAATAACATAAATACGCATGAAGGTGGAACACATCTCTCAGGTTTTAGAAGAGGATTAACAAATACTCTCAAAAAATATGCTACTGATTCAGGGATGTTGGCAAAAGAGAAAATTGAAATAGATGGAGACGACTTTCGTGAAGGATTGACCGCCGTTGTGTCGGTTAAAGTTGCTGAACCTCAATTTGAAGGGCAAACCAAGACAAAGCTTGGAAATAGAGAGGTTACAGCTCCTGTTAGTCAGGCGGTTTCTGAAATGTTGTCTGCTTACCTGGAAGAGCACCCAACCGAAGCTAGATTGATTGTCGAGAAAGTTATCCTTGCAGCACGCGCGCGCCACGCTGCCCGAAAAGCGAGAGAAATGGTGCAGCGAAAAAATATTCTGGCAGGTGGTGGTTTACCGGGGAAGTTGGCCGATTGCTCGGAGAAAGATCCTGCAGCATGTGAGATTTATTTCGTCGAGGGAGATTCTGCGGGAGGGACAGCAAAGCAGGGAAGAGACAGACATTTTCAAGCAATAATGCCCCTAAGAGGTAAAATTTTAAATGTAGAAAAAGCGATGCAACACAAAATATTTGAGAATGAAGAAATCAAGAATATTTATACCGCTCTAGGAGTAAGGATAGGAACAGAAGAAGACTCAAAGGCACTGAACCTAGAAAAGTTGCGTTACCATAAAATTATCATCATGTGTGATGCCGATGTCGATGGCTCCCATATCGAAACCCTGATCTTAACGTTCTTCTTTAGGTATATGAAAGAACTCATTGAAAATGGATATATCTACATTGCGACTCCTCCGCTTTATCAAGTTAAAAAGGGAGCCAAAGCCGAGTATGCCTGGAACGAAGATCAGCGAGATAGGCTTATCAATGATATGAAAGGTGCAGGAAGTGAGTCTTCGGTCAATGTACAACGTTACAAGGGGCTTGGGGAGATGAATGCAGAGCAATTATGGGAAACAACCATGAATCCCGAAAGTAGAACCTTGCGACAAGTTACCATTGAAAACGCAGCAGAATGCGATCAAATTTTTTCCATGCTAATGGGTGATGACGTGCCACCGAGAAGAGAGTTTATCGAAAAGAACGCAAAATACGCTAAAATTGATGCATAGTTGGAAACGAAAAAAAAGGGCATCTCGATGAATTCAATTAGGCAGTTTTTTTTTAAATTAAGTGTAGTTTTTTTAATAAGTCAAATCCATGCGCAGCAGTATTTAACCGCTAGTTGTAAGCACCCGGAGTTTCCCAAGTTAAGAGATAACGAAATGGTAATTAAGCATTCGGGATATTCATTAGTGTATAATGAAAAACACGAGCAAGCATCTTGGGTAGCCTATATATTAACGAAAAAGGAAACACAAGGAACTGTAAAAAGAGTAAACCGCTTCATAGAGGATCCAGACATTCCGACGGGTTCTGCATCAAATGTTGACTATAACAAAAGTGGTTATGATCGCGGACATTTAGCTCCTGCTGCCGATATGAAGTGGTCAGAAAAGGTAATGGAGGAATCATTTTTTTTTAGTAATATGAGCCCGCAAGTTCCTGCCTTCAACCGTGGAATATGGAAAAAGTTAGAAGAAAAAGTTCGAGATTGGGCAATTTGTTATGATTCTATTCTTGTCGTGACGGGCCCAATTTTGGAGAATGGACTCAAGACCATTGGGAAAAATGAGGTGAGTATTCCTAACTATTATTTTAAGGCCTTAATTGATTATAAGCACAATAAGTCAAAAGCCATAGCATTTATTATTCCAAATGAAGGATCTACAGAGCCATTAAAAAAATTTGTATGCAGTATCCATGAGTTAGAGGCTCGTACGGGACTTAATTTCTTCTATCAGTTGGAGGATCAACTAGAAAATACACTTGAAGAACAGAAATGCCCTACTTGTTGGAATTTGTAATGTTTATGAATATTAGAAAAAAGACCCTTATTACAGACCTTTAATCATAGGAACAGAGTATTTTAGTTCAATTCAAAATTGATTGGCATAGTGAAAGATGAACGAACTTTTAATCCTCTTGTCTCGCCTGGTTGCCATAGCGGCATGGCTCGAACCAACCTTTTTGCCTCATTATCTAAATCTCGCGAAATTCCCTTAACTACCTCAACACTTGTGATCATACCATCCTTCTCCACTACAAATTTAAGGTAAACCTTTCCTTGTTCACCCATTTCCATAGAAATTTCTGGATATTCTAAATTTTCTTGCATCCAACGTTGCATAGCAGCTTCTCCACCCTTAAATTGTGCTTCCACATCAGGAAAATCTTCAACAGGGTCCTCCTGAACTAGTTCTTCAGTTTCCGGATCTGGTGGTGGTGGTGGTGGTGGCCCAAGGTCTTCTGGCTTATTTTCAGTTTTGATTATATCTGCAGTTAGATCAATTGGCTGTGGTGCTTGTTGTTTTATTTCTGGTTCTTTTTCAGGCTCTTTTTCTTTCGGACGTGAAATAAATGTTTTGTCTTTTTCTTCGGTGCTATTATTATTTTGTGAATCGCCTTGCTTATCCTTTACTTCAAAGTTAAAACCCGCGAGAATTAGTGAACTTACATATAAAAAACCAATCATAAAAAAGTTGCTGCGAGCTTGGTTGTTATCTGCACTTTTATTTTTCTTTATTTCCATAATCTTTGTCTAAATCCTTTACTCGAATCAATTTTTATGCCACTCAGTGAACCAGTTTTCCGTAGTCTTCTGCCGACATTAACTCCTCAATTTCTTTATTGTCTGAAATTTTTACTTTTACCATCCACCCTTCACCATATGGGTCGCTATTGACTAACTCAGGATTTGATTCAAGCTTTTCATTAAATTCTAAAATTTCTCCCGACAACGGCATAAATAAATCAGAAACTGTCTTGACTGCTTCAATAGATCCAAATACTTGCTCTTGACTAACTGTTTCCCCAATGGTCTCGATTTCAACATACACAATATCACCCAATTCACTTTGAGCAAAATCAGTTATACCTACGATTGCGATATCTCCATCCACCGACACCCATTCATGGTCTTTGGTGTACTTCAAGTTATTTGGAATTTTCATAAAATCATATTGTTCAACACAAATGTAATGAAAGCGTTGCATTCTAACAATTACAAAATTTGTTTTTTCTTTATTTTTGTAAAATGACAAGTGAACAATTTAAGGAATTGCTCTTAAGACTCGATAAAATAAAGAATTTTCTAAAAATCGATGAAAAAAGAATGCAATTAAAAGAGGAGGAATTGAAATCTCAAGATCCCTGTTTTTGGAATGATACGAAAAAAGCAGAAAAGCAGGTCAAAGTAATTCGAGGATTGAAATATTGGGTTGAAAATTTTGATAGTCAAAAATCAGCAGTGGAAGATTTAGAGGTTTTACAGGAGTTGGTACGTGAGGGAGTTAGTGATGAGTCTGAGCTATCTACCCAGTATAGAAAAACAGTAGATGAAATCGAAGAGCTAGAGTTAAAAAACATGCTTTCAAGCGAAGAGGATTCGTTGAGTGCAGTTATTCAAATTACCGCAGGTGCAGGCGGAACAGAAAGTTGCGATTGGGCATCTATGCTCATGCGCATGTATACCATGTGGGCTCAGAAAAAAGGTTTTAAAATTACCGAACTGAATTTCCAAGAAGGAGATGTTGCCGGAGTAAAAACGGTATCACTTGAATTTGAAGGAGAATTCGCCTTTGGATATTTGAAGGGAGAAAATGGTGTACATCGGTTGGTGAGAATTTCTCCCTTCGACTCAAATGCAAAACGCCATACCTCATTTGTTTCTGTTTATGTTTATCCATTAGTCGATGATAATATTGAAATTAATATCAATCCTGCAGATATAACCTGGGAAACTTTTCGCTCGGGAGGGGCAGGAGGTCAGAATGTGAACAAGGTAGAAACTGCAGTGCGTTTGCGGCACGCACCATCCGGAATAATAGTGGAGAATTCAGAGTCTCGTTCTCAGCTTGCCAACAAGGAAAAAGCTATGCAGTTACTGCGTTCACAGTTGTATGAGCTTCAATTGAGAGAAAGAATGGAAAAACGCAGTGAAATTGAAGCAGGAAAGAAAAAAATCGAATGGGGATCACAAATTCGAAATTATGTGATGCATCCCTACAAATTAGTTAAAGATGTTCGTACTGGAATCGAAACGGCAAATGTCGATGCTGTTATGGATGGTGATTTGGATCCGTTTTTGAAGTCATTTTTGATGATGTACGGCGGATTGCATTAAAGAAATTTAATTAATTCTTCTAGTTGCATTGACCTTGATCCTTTGAGTAAAATAAGATAATCTTTTAGATCCATTTTTTTTAGGTGGGCAATCAATTTTTCTTTATTTGTGAATCCTCTTTCATTTACTTCAAAGAACTGATCACCAAACGTTAAAAATGTTAAATTTTGCTCCCTGCAATACGCAATTATTTCTTTATGTTCCCATTTTGAACAATCACCAAGTTCCTTCATATCAGCCAATATGACGAGCTTATTTTTGTGTTGGATGAGCGAAAAACTTTCGAGTGCAGACCTCATACTTGAGGGGTTTGCATTGTAGCAATCTATAATTAAAGTATTATTTAATGTTTTTTGAATTTCGGACCGATTATTTTTGGGTTCATAATTGGCTATCGCACTATTTATTTTCTTTGGATCAATTTCGAACAATATTCCAAAGGAAATTGCAGCCAAAAAATTATAGAAATTATACTTGCCCAACATTTTTGTTTGAATACTCAAACTGCTATATGTTTTGTATTTCCAATTAAGTTTAATGAAAGGATTCAGTTCCTCTAACGCGCCACTTATTTCTCCTTTTTCTCCATATGAAATAATCTTTGCATTGTTCTGTAGGGTATTTATCAATACCGGATCATCTGAATTTACAACAATTTTACCTTTTTCTTTAATGACTGCCTGGTACAATTCAGTTTTTGTTTTTAAGACTCCTTCAAAGGAACCAAAACCCTCCAAATGAGCCTTGCCAATATTTGTCACAATACCCACGTTTGGATTTGCAATTGCGCAAAGTTCCTCTATATCAAATGGTTTATTTGCACCCATCTCAATAATGGCTAACTCGTGCGCATCATTCAACTGCAAAAGTGTGAGAGGCACGCCAATGTGATTATTTAGGTTGCCTTTTGTGCAAAGCACTTTATATTTTTGAAGGAGTACAACATTAACTAACTCTTTCGTGCTTGTTTTTCCATTACTCCCGGTGATTCCAATGACAGGAATGTTGAATTTTGATCGATGAAACTTTGCTAAATTTTGAAGATACAATAAACTGTCACTAACCAGGAAAATGCATTTATTGTCTGCATATTTTTCTTCATCAACGATAGCATATTTTGACCCTTTTTTAATGGCCTCAGACGCAAACTCGTTTGCATTGAAATTACTTCCTTTTAATGCTATAAATAAGGAGTTATTGACTATGTTTCTCGTGTCGGTGCAAACCCCAGAGGTTTCGTAAAATAAATCAAACAACTCTTCCATTAAACAAAGATGCAATAAAAAAGCCTGGATTTCCAGGCTTAAGATTTATTTTAGTGTCTAATCATTATATCTACTTGATCTTGAGCTTCCAAGTTTATCCATGGCACACCTAAATCCAATCATGGATGAGCTCTTGTCTTCATCGAGGAATCTTCTATTGCCAGAGGAGAGCCAATAAACTTTATCAGCCCAAGAACCGCCCTTGTAAACCCTTGACTTATCAGAGATGAGTGTCGTTGGCCAACCAGCAGAACCATAGTTGATGTCTTTGTAGTCAAAATCTTTATTTTCATGCTCACTTTGATACATCACTTGTTTCACATCTCGCTTACCCTCATTAATTTCATTTTTACGCTGTTGGTTATTGTAGTAAATTGATGATTCCAAATCGCCATCCATATAATCTCTATAATCGTCTTTTCTATAGTTTAATCGTCCTGCATTTTCCTCAGCTGTGACATTTCTCCAGCGCTGGCTACCCTTGGTTGTGTTGATAAATTCTGTCAGCCCGTTTCTTAGTGTCATTATCCATGTTGTAATTGTCGGATCCATAAAATAGGACTTAAATTTAAACTCTAAGTATTCTTTATTAAACATTGCTACTCCCTGACTACCATCAATAGAAACACCAAGATATGATGGGTCGTTAGTAAGATTAAACGCCGGTTTAATGATATCCACTTTTAAATCCACAGATGGACATTTATTACATTCTTTGAAAACGTCTTTGAGACCCATATTGAATAAAACTCGCTCAACGTATGCGGAGGCTGCAATGCTTCTTCCTTGATTTTCTAAACTAATGGCTGTATCTAATAGCATATTTAGAGTGTCTAAAAATTCAAACTGAAGTTTTTCTTGATCCGTAAATAGCTTATTGTTTGAAATAAAATTAGCTGAAGGTGAATTGAATCTATATTTTAACGTATCCTGCCTTGAGTTAATTTTTGAATTCATACGATTGTTATTAATAATACTGTTTGAAGGAATTGGTTTTCCATTTGGACTTTGTTTTGCTATATTCGATGTGTAGGTAGTGTTTGGGGCCTGTTGATAATTTAATGCGGCAAAGTTCATGTATTTGGTCCTTGCAAACTCATTAACGTACTCTTTCATTCCGCGGACGTTATAAATATTCTCATTTGCTTTAACGGGCTTGTCATAGAGCCCGTTCGGCACAAGTAGCTGCGTGGTGTAAACATTCCCTCTAAATGGCATAAATTCATCCGTATTTTCACATGAGAGGGGTCTGTAAACGTCCATGACCCACTCAGACACATTGCCAGCCATGTGATATAATCCATAATCGTTGGGCCAAAAGTCATCGACCCTGCAAGTGATGTCTGCACCATCATTTAGTTGGCCAGCCACTCCCATGAGGTCTCCCCTTCCTCGTGTATAATTTGCTTGAATCGCTCCTGCAAATTGCTCTCTATCATCTCTAACATAATGACCATCCCACGGATAAATTCGTCTATCATTAATATTTTCTGAGTTCGGGTCTAAGTTTCCTATTAGCCCCTGAGCAGCGAACTCCCATTCAGCCTCTGTAGGTAACCTGTAATTAGGCAAAATAATTCCGTCTTCCATTTTCACAGGCCTTTTGCCCGGGCAATTCGTGTATTCGTTAGTGCTTGGGTCAACTTGACCATACAAAGGATCATAATTTCTAAGTTGATAGGGATCTCGAGGTTGCGGTTTATCCAGGACTTTTTTACTTTTCGATACGGTATATCCTCCCTTTACTACTCTTCCATCCTTATCGATTTCTCCATTCGTCACGGTATAGTTACCATTTAAGTAATTTTCAGTACTGAACATATTTTCTGGCATCGACCTATATTCCTTATCATAATTTTTATCATTTGCAGCTCCAAGGTCTCCATCTTTGTTATTTGGGATCTCTGCAAAATGCCATTTGAGGATTCCCTCTCGAACCAAAATAGCTTCGTTCACACGGTCTGTTCTCCATTTGCAAAAATCATTGGCTTGCAACCAAGAAACTCCGACTACAGGATAATCTCTGTACTCCGGGTGACGAAGGTAGTAATTTACATATTTTTCTGTGTATCCTAATTCTGATCTCCACGATAATGTGTCTGGAAGGCATTTTTTGTAAACGTGAGGATATGTTTTGTAATAAACCCTTTTCATCCAATTCATATATTCTTGCCAGTGTAAATTCGTCACTTCAGTTCTATCCATGTAAAAGGAAGCTACAGTATGTTTTGAAGGGCATGCATTCCAATCATACATTACATCTTGTTCAGTTCTTCCCATCGTGAAGGTTCCCCCTTGGACAAAAACCAAACCGGGACCAGTTTCTTGTTCTTTGGCGTCAACTTTTTCAAATCCACCATTTTGAGGATTATTATATTCCCACCCGGTGGCTGTGGATCTTTCATTACCAATTTTACTGGCACATGAACCTAAAAGCATGGTTCCGATTACTAAAAAACCCAGAGTTCTTATGTTCTTTATTTTCATTGCGACAATGTTATAATTGTTTTAAACTTGATTCATTCGATATTGTTACATTTTTTAAAAGGAGGGGCATGAAATTTTTCTAAAATTCTTAGCTTTTTTTCTGCAATTCAAATTCAATCCGAGTGAAACCTCATGAGATCCTCCGGAAATACCATTTCCCAGCTTTGAAACTGTAAGATCGTAACTGTAACCCATTTTAAATTTTTCAGTCGAAAGGCCCAAACTTAAGATGAATGCATCTCTGTTTCTATACCATGTTCCGAAGGTAAAATTACCAAACCTTACATATGACCCTATATTTAATTCTTGAAATCCATTTTGATATTGATAGATAATGTTTGGCATAATACTCGTTTTGTTCGAATACCTACCTCTTTGCCCTAATTGTATTTCAGCCCCGACGTGACCTGTAGCTCTGATAGGTAATTTTGATTGACCAAGAATCATAGACTCATCAGGTTGATTAAGGTGATGACCTGCCAGACCGAAGAAAAAGTTTTTCCCAAAACCTACAACACCAACAGAGGCATCAAAGAAACCTCGTCGACCGTTACCACGTGGAACGTCTCCTGTCTCAAAAATGAATCCCCTCCTAGGGTCAATCATATCGCCGAAAGTCAATTTATCCCAATCAAGAAATTTCTGAAAATATGCGGCACGAGCACCGAACATTAAAGAAAATTT
>Ga0194123_10001482_pt1 | contig 35413 bp, 33 predicted proteins | sample TA2MahsurfametaG_5_FD_155479 | JGI IMG/M metagenome (GOLD analysis project Ga0194123, IMG submission 155479) | Freshwater microbial communities from Lake Tanganyika, Tanzania - TA2015023 Mahale A surface | ecosystem: Environmental > Aquatic > Freshwater > Lake | place: Tanzania: Lake Tanganyika... | reverse complement strand
GCTGGCGGGGGTGGAGGTGGAGGCCCTGCGCTTCGGCTTCCCGCTGGTGATGGCCGGCACGCTTGCCGCCGGCGCCGAGCTGCAGATTGAGATCGAGCCGGCCACCTGTCACTGCGCCGCCTGCGATGCCCCCTTCCCCGCCCCGCAGGGCTGCTGCGACTGCCCCCGCTGCGGCACGATCAGCCGCCGGCTGCTGCGCGGCCGCGACCTGCGCCTGCTGGCGCTGGAGGTGGAGTGAGGGGCGTTGTCCTGAGCCCCTGGCGATGGGAAAATCGGACTCTGCGGGGGGTAGATGATGAAAGTTCCGGTTGAGCTGTCAGATCAGGAGATGGCGGAAGTCATAGAACTCACCGGGGAGCGTGAAAAGGGCCCCGCCATTCGTCGGCTGATGGCGGAGGCCCTGCAGCAGCGCCGCAGGTCCCGGATCGCCGAGCGCTTTCTCAGCGGCGACTGGGGTGTGGACCTGGAGGGCTTTGAGGCGGAGCAGGAGCGAGACCGCCAGCGGGATGCGGCCCTCGCACCGTGAAGCTGCTGCTCGCAGCTGTGGCCTTGCACCACAGCGCCCTCCTGGTGAGTTTTGATGACGACTTCGAAGCGATCGCGGCTGTGAGCGAGCTCCAGCTGCGGCGACTGCAGCGTCCTGGTTGAGCCAGGCTGCCAGGGGCAGCCGCCGCTCCTAGCTTGAACGTGGCCCCCACCCGTGCCGCCATGTGCCGCGACTGCGCCTGCGGACAACCGGCCGTTGAGCTCCCGCCTGAGCCGCCAGCTACCACCCGTACCCTGCCCCTGCACAGCGCCCTGCTGCACCGCAACGACGCCGGCGCCGCCGCCCTGCGCCAACGTTTCGCCGCCGCCGGCGTGCTGGCGGTGAACCTGCTCTCCTCCCCCGGTTCCGGCAAGACCGCCCTGCTGGAGGCCCTGGCCCGGCGCCTGGCGGAGGGTGGCGACGACCGGGAGCGCCTGGCGGTGATCGTGGGCGATCTGGCCACCGACAACGACGCCCGCCGCCTCCAGGCCGCCGGCCTGCGCGCCGCCCTGATCACCACCGGCCAGGCCTGCCACCTGGAGGCTGCGATGGTGGCCGAGGGGCTGCACCGCCTCGCGCACCAGGGGGTGGCGCTGGAGCAGCTGGAGCTGCTGGTGATCGAGAACGTGGGCAACCTGGTTTGCCCCGGCGCCTACGACCTGGGCGAGGGCCTGCGGGTGGTGCTGCTCGCTGTCACCGAGGGCGAGGACAAGCCGCTCAAATACGCGCCGATCTTCCACGGCGCCGATCTGGTGCTGATCACCAAGGTCGACCTGGCCGAGGCGGTGGACTTCGACCGCGCCGCCGCCCATGCCGCCATCGCCCGCGTCGCCCCCCACGCCCGCGTGCTCGAAACCTCGGCCCGCAGCGGTGTGGGCCTCGATGCCCTGCTCGCCGCCCTCGGCCTGGCCATCCCGGCGTTGCGATGAGCCAGGCCCGCCTGCGCCTGCTCTGCCGCGGCGTGGTGCAGGGGGTGGGCTTCCGGCCGCTGGTGCACCGCCTGGCCCGCGAGCTCAATCTGGTGGGCGAGCTGGAGAACGTCGCCGGCGCCGTGCGGCTGGAGTTGCAGGGGGAGCGCCGGTCGCTGGAGCGGCTGGTGCGGCGGTTGCCGGTGGCGTTGCAGCCCCCCGGCGCCCTGGAGCCACTGGAGCCCGAGTGGCTCCCGCCCCTGGTTCCGGCGCCGGCTGGCCTGTGCATCGCCGCCGCTGCCGGCCAGCCCCTGGGCCCCGGCCTGTTCGCCCCGTCCCTCGCTGCCGATCTGGCCCCCTGCCCCTGCTGCCTGGCCGAGCTGCGCGACCCCGCCAACCGCCGTTACCGCTACCCGTTCATCAGCTGCAGCCGCTGCGGGCCCCGCTATTCGATCGCCACTGCCGAGCCCTACGCCCGTGCCCACACCACCCTGGCCGCCTTTCCTCTCTGCCCGGCCTGCCAGCGGGAGTTCGACGACTCCGCCGATCGCCGCTTCCACGCCGAGACGATCGGCTGCCCGGCCTGCGGCCCCCAGCTGCGGCTGCTGGCACCCGATGGCGCGGCGATGGCGGGCGATCCCCTGCGGGCGGCGGCGGCGTTGCTGCAGCGCGGCGGCATCCTGGCCCTGCAGGGGGTGGGCGGCTTCCAGCTGCTGGTGGATGCCACCGCTACTGAGGCGGTGGCCCGGCTGCGCCAGCGCAAGCGCCGGCCCCACAAGCCCTTTGCTCTGCTGCTGGCCGAGCTGGCCCCGTTGGAGAACCAGGTGCGGATCACGCCTGAGGAGCGGCGCGAGCTGGAGGGCCCGGCAGCGCCCATCGTGCTGCTGCGCCGCACGTCCACTGCCCACGCCGCTGCCGACGTCCCTACCCCGCTGGACGCCGCTGCCGCTGCCGTTCCGATTGCCGTCGGCGTGGCCCCCGGCAGCCCCTGCCTGGGGGTGATGCTGCCGGCCTCGCCCCTGCACCTGCTCCTGGCGCAGGCGGTGGGCCGGCCCCTGGTGGCCACCAGCGGCAACCCCAGCGGTGAACCCCTGTGCACCGATCCGGACGAGGCCCTGGAGCGGCTGGGGGGCAGCGCCGATGCCTTTCTGGTGCACAACCGGCCGATCGCCCGCCCCCTCGACGACTCCCTGCTGCAGCTGATCGACGGCCGCCCCGCCCTGCTGCGCCGCGCCCGCGGCTATGCCCCGGTTGCCTTGCCCTTGCCGGCCAGTCCGCCGCCGGCCCCTGCAGTGGCAGGTGCCTGCGCGGTTCTGGCCCTGGGCGGCGATCTCAAGGCGGCGCCGGCCCTGGCGGCGGGGGGGCGGGTGTGGGTGGCGCCCTACCAGGGCGATCTGGCCTCTCCTCGTTTGCGGCAACGCCTGCAGCACGGTCTGGAGGCGCAGCTGGAGCGCCACCTGCGGGAGACCCTGTCGGGCGGGCCCTGGCTGGTGGCGGATGGCCATCCCGGCTACATGGGCGTGCGGCTGGCCGAGGGCCTGGCGACGCGGCACCATCTGGCGCTGCTGCGCGTGCAGCACCACCAGGCCCATGGCCTGGCGGTGGTGGCTGAGCACGCCCTGTCTGGCCCCCTCTTGGTGTGGGCCGCCGATGGTCTGGGTTACGGACCCGCCGATGCGGCGGCCGGAGGGCACCAGCTGTGGGGCGGTGAACTGCTCTGGCTGGAGCGGGCCGAGACGCCCGTTGCCGCCTGCGGGGCGCTGGCGATCGAGCGGCTGGCCTGCCTGCGGCCCTGGCCCCTGCCCGGCGGCGAGCGGGCGCTGGTGGAACCCCGGCGGGTGGCCCTGGGGCTGCTGGCTGAGGCCGGCTGGCTGGAGCACCCGGGGGCGGCCGCCTGCCGGGCCGCCTTCGCGCCCGATGAGCTGCGGCTGCTGCGCCAGGCCCTCGCTTCCGGCTGCAACGCCCCGCGCACCTCGGCCCTGGGGCGGCTGTTCGATGGGGCCGCCAGCCTGCTCGATCTGGTGCAAGAGCTCAGCTACGAGGGCCAGGCCGGCCTGCTGCTGGAGGGGCTGGCGCGTCAGGTGGCACCGCCTTCGGATCCCCTGGCGCCGGCGGTTCTGGAACCCCTGGCGAGCGCAGCCCCGGCAACGCCAGCTGCTGCCGGTCTGCCCCTGGGCTGGCTCGACTGGACGCCCCTGCTCGCGGCGTTGCTGGAGGGGGTGGCGGCGGGCCGCCCGCCCGCTCAACTGGCCGCGGCCTGGCACCGCCAGCTCTGTGAGGCGCTGGTGGCCCTGACCCTGCGGGCGGCCCGGGAGCGCGGCTGCGCCCAGGTGGCCCTGGCGGGCGGCTGCTTCCAGAACGCCCTGCTGCTGGAGGGCTGCATCGCCGGCCTGCGGGCGGCCGGGCTGGCGGTGTTCTGGAACGGGCACGTGCCGTGTAACGACGGCGGCCTGGCCCTGGGCCAGGTGTGGGCAGCCCTGCACGCCATCTCTATAACGAAAACGAACGGCCCTGCCGCGCCATGTGCCTCGCCACCCCTGGGGTGATCCTGGCGATCACCACGGCTGGCCCCGCCGAGGCCGCCCCACTCCACGCCGCCGCCACCCCCACCGGCCCAGACTCCCTCTGGCGCAGCGCCGAGGTGGAGTTCGGCGGGGTGCGCCAGCAGGTGAGCCTGGCCTGTCTGCCGGAAGCCCGGGTGGGGGATCGGGTGCTGGTGCACGTGGGTGTGGCGCTGAGCCTGGTGCACGACGACCCATGAGCGATCCCCCCGCCACGATCACCGTGGATGGCAACGAGGCGGTGGCCCTGGTGGCCTACCGCCTCAATGAGGTGATTGCCATCTACCCGATCACCCCCGCCTCGCCGATGGGGGAGTGGGCCGATGCCTGGGCGGCCGAGGGCCGGCCCAACCTCTGGGGCACGGTGCCGGCGGTGGTGGAGCTGCAGAGCGAGGCGGGGGCCGCCGGCACGGTGCACGGCGCCCTGCAGGCTGGGGCACTCACCACCACCTTCACGGCCAGCCAGGGGCTGCTGCTGATGATCCCCAACCTCTACAAGTGGGCCGGGGAACTCACGCCGGTGGTGCTGCACGTGGCGGCCCGCTCCCTGGCGGCCCAGGGGTTGTCGATCTTCGGCGACCACAGCGACCTGATGGCCACCCGCGGCACGGGCTGCGCCGTGCTCGTGTCCGCCTCGGTGCAGGAGGCGGCCGATTTCGCCGCGATCGCCAGTTGCGCCAGCCTGCGCAGTCGGCTGCCGGTGCTGCACGGCTTCGACGGCTTCCGCACCTCCCACGAGATCCAGAAGCTGGAGCCGATCAGCGACGCCCTGCTCCAGGAGCTGATCCCAGCGGCGGAGATCAGCGCCCACCGCGCCCGCGCCCTCAGCCCCAACCGGCCGGTGATCCGCGGCACCGCCCAGAACCCGGACGTGTACTTCCAGGCGCGGGAGTCGGTGAACCGCTTTTACGACGCCGCCCCCGGCCAGGTGCTGGAGGCGATGGAGCGCTTCGCCGCCCTCAGCGGCCGCGCCTACCGGCCCTACGAGTATTTCGGCCCCGCCGACGCCGAGCGGGTGGTGGTGCTGATGGGCTCGGCCTGCGAGACGGCGGCCGACACGGTGGAGCGCCTGAACCATGACGGCGAGCGGGTTGGGCTGCTCAAGCTCCGTCTGTTCCGCCCATTGGGGGCCCGGATGCTGGTGGAGGCCCTGCCGGCCAGCACCCGGGCACTCGCCGTTCTCGATCGCTGCAAGGATCCCGGTGCCCCAGGCGAACCCCTCTACCTCGACGTGGTGGCCGCCCTGGCCGAGCAGTGGGCGGCGGTGCACGGGCCCTCAGCCGCCGGCGGCCCCCCGTTGCCTCGGGTGCTGGGCGGGCGCTATGGGCTGTCGTCGAAGGAGTTCACCCCGGCGATGGTGAAGGCGGTGCTCGATCACCTCAAGCCGCTGCTCAGAGGCGATGGGGTGGCCTCGGCTGATCCGGCCGTTCCCGAGCCCTTCAACCACTTCACCGTCGGCATCCACGACGACCTCACCCACCGCTCCCTGCCCATCGATCCGGCGTTCGTGATCGAGGACCCAGGCACCGTGCGGGCGGTGTTCTACGGCCTCGGCTCCGACGGCACGGTGGGGGCCAACAAGGCGGCGATCAAGATCATCGGCGAGGGCACCGACCTGTTCGCCCAGGGCTATTTCGTCTACGACTCGAAGAAATCGGGTTCGGTCACGGTGTCGCACCTGCGCTTCGGGCCGCGGCCGATCCGCGCCACCTACCTGATCCAGCGGCCCAGCTTCGTGGCCTGCCACCAGTGGGATTTCGTGGAGCGCTTCGACCTGCTGGCCGGCATCGAGCCGGGCGGGGTTTTCCTGCTCAACAGTCCCCACGGCCCGGCAGGCAGCTGGGCCCGCCTGCCCGAACGCCTGCGCGCCACGATCCGCAGCCACACCCTGCGGGTGTTCGTGATCGACGCCACCGCGGTGGCCCGCCAGGCCGGCATAGGGCCCCACATCAACACGGTGATGCAGGCCTGCTTCTTCGCCGTGAGCGGCGTGCTGCCGCGCCAGGAGGCGATCGCCAGGATCCGTGCCTCCATTCACAAGACCTATGGCCGCAAGGGGGAGGCGGTGGTGGCCAGCAACCTGGCCGCCCTCGACGCCAGCCTCGACCACCTAGAGGAGCTCAACTGGCAGGAGCTGGATGCCGCCGGGACTGCCGCTGGTGGCGCCGTGGTCGCAGATCAGTCGACTGATCCCTCCCTTGGCGACCGGCTGGCGCCGGCCCCGGCCTTCGTGCGCGAGGTGATCGCGCCGATGCTGGAGCGCCGCGGCGACGACCTGCCGGTGAGCGCCCTGCCCTGCGATGGCACCTGGCCGGTGGGCACCGCCCGCTGGGAGAAGCGCAACATCGCCGCCGAGGTGCCGGTGTGGGAGAGCGACCTGTGCGCGCAGTGCGGCAAGTGCGTGATGGTGTGTCCCCATGCCGTGATCCGCGCCAAGGTGGCCGCGCCTGAGGCGTTTGCCCAGGCGCCGGAGGGCTTCCGCACCGCCCCCGCCCGCGACCACGCGTTTGAGGGCCAGACCTTCACCATCCAGGTGGCCGCCGAAGACTGCACCGGCTGCGCCCTGTGCGTGGCGGTGTGTCCGGCGCGTGACCGCAGCGAGCCGAAGCGCAAGGCGATCAACATGGCGCCGCAGCGGCCGTTGCGGGATCAGAGCCGTGGCTATTGGGACTTCTTCCTGCAGCTGAGCGAGGCCCCGCGCGCCGGGCTCAACCTGCACAGGATCGGCCAGCAGCAGCTGCAGCAGCCGCTGTTCGAGTTTTCCGGCGCCTGCGCCGGTTGCGGCGAAACGCCCTACCTCAAGCTCGCCAGCCAGCTGTTCGGCGATCGGATGCTGATCGCCAACGCCACCGGCTGCAGTTCGATCTACGGCGGCAACCTGCCCACCACCCCCTGGAGCGCCAACGCCGAGGGGCGCGGCCCGGCCTGGAGCAATTCCCTGTTTGAAGACAACGCCGAGTTCGGCTACGGCATGCGGGTGGCGCTGGATCAGCAGCGCCAGGCGGCCCTCGATCTGCTGGAGCGGCTGGCGGGCCAGCTGCAGCCCGAGCAGCTCCCGCCCCCCCTGGCCGCGGCGATCCGTGGCGCCCACCAGGGCGATGAGGCCGGCATCGCGGAGCAGCGGGAGCGGGTGGCCGAGCTCAAGGGGCGGCTGCAGCGGCTGGTGGATGCCAGGGAGGCGGAGCAGGGGCAGGCTGCCGAGGCCACTGGCGACGACCGCCGCGCCACCGACATCCGCTCCCAGGCCCGCCAGCTGCTGGAGCTGGCCGACGCCCTGGTGAAGATCAGTGTGTGGCTGGTGGGCGGCGACGGCTGGGCCTACGACATCGGCTTCAGCGGCCTCGACCACGTGCTGGCGGCCGGCCGCGACGTGAATGCCCTGGTGCTCGACACCGAGGTGTACTCCAACACCGGCGGCCAGGCCTCCAAGGCCACGCCCCTGGGGGCGGTGGCCAAGTTCGCCGCCGGCGGCAAGCCGGCCGGCAAGAAGGATCTGGGTCTGATGGCGATGAGCTACGGCACCATCTACGTGGCCAGCGTCGCCATGGGCGCCCGCGATGAGCACACCATCCGCGCCTTCCTGGAGGCCGAGAGCTACCCGGGGCCGTCGCTGATCCTGGCCTACTCCCACTGCATCGCCCACGGCATCGCCATGGCCGAGGGCATGGCCCACCAGAAGCTGGCGGTGGACACCGGCCGCTGGCCCCTCTACCGCTTCGATCCCCGCCGCGCCGAGCGGGGCGAGAACCCGCTGCAGCTCGACAGTCCCGGGCCGCGCCGGCCCCTGGCCGAGGGCCTGGAGGCGGAGAACCGCTTCCGCATGCTGCGCTACAGCCAGCCGGAGCGCGCCCGCCAGCTGGCCCGCGCCGCCCAGGCCGACCTCGACCGCCGCTGGGCCACCTACCGGGCGATGGCCGCACCGCACCCCAGCGCGCCCCAGACCGTTGAGCCGCAGGAGGCCCTGCCATGAGCGGTTCGCTCCCCACCCCCGATCTCACCACCACCTACCTGGGCCTGCCCCTGCGCTCGCCCATGGTGGTGGGGGCCGCCCTGCCCCTCAGCGAGCACGTGGAGCAGCTGCGGGAGCTGGAGGAGCACGGCGCCGCCGCGGTGGTGCTGCATTCGCTGTTCGAGGAGCAGATCGAGCAGGAGCAGCTGGCGCTGCACTGGCATGCCAGCCAGGGGGAGGAGAGCTACGGCGAGGCCCTCAGCTACCTGCCCCAGGGGGCGGTGGTGCACGAGGGGCCCGACACCTATCTGCGCCTGATCGAGCAGGCCCGCCGTTGAGGCTGGCGATCCCGGTGATCGCCAGCCTCAACGGCAGTCACCCCGGCCGCTGGGTGGAGACGGCCCGCCGCATCGAGGCCGCCGGCGCCTCGGCCCTGGAGCTGAACATCTATTCCCTGCCCACCGATCCCGAGCTCAGCAGCGCCGCGATCGAAGCCCAGGTGGAGGAGATCGTGCGCCAGGTGCGCGCCGAGGTGCGCCTGCCCCTGGCGGTGAAGCTCGGCCCCTTCTTTACCAATTTCAGGGCGCTGGCCCGCCGCCTGGCGCTGGCGGGTGCCGATGGCCTGGTGCTGTTCAACCGCTTCTACCAGCCGGACATCGACATCGAGGAGCTGGAGCTGCGCCCCAACCTGCTGCTCTCCACCCCCCACGACCTGCGCCTGCCCCTGCGCTAGATCGCCCTGCTGCACGGCCGCGAGCCCCTCGATCTGGCTGCCAGCAGCGGCGTGCAGCGCGGCAGCGATGTGGTGCGGCTGCTGATGGCCGGAGCGGCTGCGCGGCATCGAGGATGAGCTCAGCACCTGGCTGATGGAGCACGACTATGGCTCGGTGCGCGAGCTGCAGGGCTGCATGAGCCAGCAGCGCTGCGCCAACCCCGGCGACTACGAGCGGGCCCAGTATGTGCGGGAGGTGCAGGGCCCCTGGCCCGGGCTGGTGCCATGAACCAGCGAGCGGGGGTGCAGGCCCTGGCGGCGGAGCTGGCGGCGATCCCCACGCGCCCCTGCACCCTGATGGAGGTGTGCGGCGGCCAGACCCACGCGATCGTGCGCTGGGGCCTCGACCAGCTCCTGCCGCCGGGGATGCGGCTGATCCACGGCCCCGGCTGCCCGGTGTGCGTGACCCCGGCGGCCACGATCGACGCGGCCCTGCGGCTGGCCCGCGGCCCCGAGGTGATTCTCTGCTCCTACGGCGACATGCTGCGAGTGCCGGGCAGCGCCAGCGGCGACGACCTGCTGGGCGTGCGGGCCGCTGGCGGCGACGTGCGCCTGCTCACCTCCCCCTGCAGGCGATCGCGCTGGCCCGCGCCCATCCCGAGCGCCAGGTGGTGTTCCTGGCGGTGGGCTTCGAGACCACCGCCCCGGCCACGGCCCTGCTCGCCCGCCAGGCCCTGGCTCTGGGGCTGGAGAACCTGTCGCTGCTGGTGGCCCACGTGCGCGTGGTGCCGGCGATGGCCGCGATCCTGGCCGACCCCGCCAACCAGGTGCAGGGCTTCCTGGCGGCGGGCCACGTGGGCGCGGTGATGGGGCTGGCGGAGCTGGAGGCCCTGGTGGCGGCCCAGCGGGTGCCGGTGGTGGTGAGCGGCTTCGAGCCGCTGGAGCTGATGGCCGGGCTGGTGGCCGGTGTGCGCCAGCTGGAGGCGGGCCGGGCCGTGGTGGGGAACGCCTACGGCCAGGTGGTGCGCCCGGCGGGCAACCCCGCTGCCCAGCGCCAGCTGGCCGAGGAGTTCGCCGTGGTCGATCAACCCTGGCGGGGCCTCGGGGTGCTGCCGGGTGGTGGCCTGGCCCTGCGCGGCCCCTACCGCCGGCTTGATGCCCGCGAGCGCTTCGGCATCCCCACCATGCAGGGCAACCGAACCGCCGCTGCGGACCCCTGCATCAGCGGCCGGAGCCTGCGCGGCCTGGCCAGCCCGCCCGACTGCCCCGCCTTTGGGGTCACCTGCACACCGGAGCACCCCCTCGGCGCGCGGATGGTGTCCAGTGAGGGGGCCTGCGCCGCCTATTACCGCTACCGGCCGCCCGTTGATGGGGCGTCGATCCGCCCCTCACCGCGGGGCACCCAGGGCATCCTGGCCAGCCCCAGCTGAGCGAGCTGTTCCAGCGCCACCTGCTGCAGGCTGCCGATCCGCCCGGAGAGCCCCGGCAGGCTGAGGGGATCGAGGCCGTTCCACGGCAGGTAGGGGTTGCGGCGCAGGGAGGCGTAGAGCTCCACCCGGCAGCCGGGCTGCTCGCTGGGGGTGCGGCCGTGGAAGCCGCGGGTGTCCGCCACCACCAGGGTGTTGGCCTTCACGGCGAAGCGGCGGGCCGGCGGCAGTCCCATCGCCCGCAGGTCGTCAGCGCTGACGCGGAAGGAGCCGCGGGCGTGGTACTTGATCGGGTGATCGGCGGCGCTGAGGCTCTGCTGCTTCTCCCAGGCCAGCCGCTCGGGGGTCATGCGCTGTGATCCGGGCACGTAGGCGAAGGGGCCGGCGCTGGCCTCCACGTCGTGCAGGAAGAACCAGGCCTTGGCGAGCGAGTGGAAGGTGTCGGCGTGCAGATGGGTCTGGGGGTCGGCCGTGGCGCTGGGCAGGCCGCTGAGGATCGCCTGCAGGGAGAAGATCGGCTCGGCGCCGGTGCCGGCCACGTAGCGGATCAGCCGGCGGATCTCCGCGTCGGCTAGCAGGGCCGCCAGGGTGGGATGGCTGCTGGCCAGGGCGGCCCGGTCGAGCACCACCCGGCGGGTGATGGTGCTGCCCTGGCCCATCTCCAGCAGCGGCCAGCTGCTGCCGTACACCTCCTGGCGCAGGGCGGCGAACTGCTCGGCGGGCAGCAGGTTTTCGCGGATCAGATAGCCGTGCTCGGCGTAGTGGGCCCGGTCGGCGGCGCTGAGCTGGCGGCCCAGCCGCGCCCGCCGCTGGGCGGTGAGGGCGTCGGCCAGGCGGATGCGACCCACATGCAGCCCCAGCCGGTTGAGCCGGCGGCTGCCGATCACCGCGTTGTCGCGGAACGACTTGGCTCCGCTGAGCAGGGTGTAGGGGGCCAGGGAGATCTGGGCCGCCCGCTGAACTGCCGATCGCATTGCTGATCGCGCAGCCATGGCATCTGCCCCGAACGTCGGTGGCCACTACAGAGTGTAGCATCCACCCCTCTGGGGGCCCCGCGACCCCTCCTGCCGCGATGAGCGACCGGATCCTCCTGGCCCATGGCGGCGGCGGCAGTGTGATGCAGCAGATGATCCGCCAGGAGCTGCTGCCGCTATGTGGCCGGCCGGAGGGATAGGGGCAGCCGCTGCTGTACGACGCCGCCCTGCTGGAGCTGCCGGCCGCCGCCGGCACCCTGGCTTTCACCTGCGACGGCTACGTGGTGCAGCCGCTGGAGTTTCCGGGGGGCGACATCGGCAGCCTGGCGGTGATCGGCACCGCCAACGATCTGGCCATGGCGGCGGCACGGCCCCTGCACCTGAGCGTGTCGCTGATCCTGGAGGAGGGGCTGCCGCTGGCGCTGCTGCGGCGGGTGGTGGCCTCCATGGCGGCGGCGGCGGCCCGCTGTGGTCTCACGATCGTCACGGGCGACACCAAGGTGGTGGAGCGGGGCAAGGCCGATGGCCTGTTCATCAGTACCAGTGGCGTGGGGCTGCTGGAGCTCCCCGACCCCGTCGATCCCACCGCCATCCAGCCTGGCGATGTGCTGCTGGTGAGCGGTGATCTCGGGCGCCATGGCGTGGCGATTCTGGCGGCTCGCCACGCCCTTGACCTCCAGCCGCCGGTGCAGAGCGACTGCGCTCCCCTCTGGCCCCAGGTGGAGGCGCTGCTCGCAGCCGGGGTGCGCCCCCATTGCCTCAGGGATCTCACCCGCGGCGGCCTGGCCAGTGCCCTGGCGGAGCTCGCCGAGGGCAGTGGCTGTGACCTGTTGCTCGAGGAGGCGGCGGTGCCGGTCTCCGGGTCGGTGGCCCGCACCTGTGATCTGCTGGGGTTTGATCCGCTGCAACTCGCCAATGAGGGCCGGTTCGTGGCCGTGGTGCCCGCCGCCCAGAAGGACCAGGCCCTGGCTGTACTGGGGGCATCCGGGGGAGCCCTGGTGGGATGCGTGAGCAGCGCAGCACCGGCCGGGATGCCGCGGGTGCTGCTGCGCACCGCCTTCGGCACGGAGCGTCTGCTGCTGCCCGGCAGTGGTGAACTGTTGCCGCGCATCTGCTGAGGCGGCAGGCGCTGAGGACCTGAGGGCCGGCTGCGTTACGAAGTCGCCTGTGTTCCACGTCCCCAAATGGGGGTAATTGGGCGGGGGATCCGCGTGCGGGCCTGCCGTTGGTGCAGGATCCAGGTCAGAACCCGGCCCAGCCGGAGGCGGTTCGGTGGACCTCACTCCCTTTCTCGGCAGCCTGGAGGGCACCACCCTCGACCAGGTGCTGCTGTCGGTGGCGATTCAGGGCAAGGTGGCCATTGCCATGAAGGGGCGCTTCCTGCTGCGGGCGGTGTGTGAGAGCTTCCAGGACCGCACCCGCATTGGCTGCGCGGTCACCGATGCCCCCACCTGCCTGGAGTACCTGGGCCGCGAGCCCTATGAACTGCTGATCTGCACCGATTATCTGGAGACCGGCAGCGGTTTTGAGCTGGCGCGCAAGGCTCGGGAGACCCAGCCCCAGCTCAGGGTGGTGGTGCTCGCTCTCGGGGATGTGATCCCCGCCCAGTACGTCGATGCTCCCTGGTTGGAGGCTGTGGTGGCGGAGGCCGATTTCATCGGTGACCAGCGCCCCCTGCAGGCCGCCGTGATGGCGGTGATGGGACACCACAGCTACCGCAGCCCCTCACTGCGCTCCGGCAATCTCCCTTACCTCAGCTGTCCGCGACTGACCCCGCGGGAATATGAGGTGCTCGATCTGTTGGCCAGCGGCCTCAGCGACAAGGAAATCGCAGAGCAGCTTGTGGTGAGTGAAGAAACCGCAAAAATCTATACCAAACGGCTGCTCAAAACCCTCGATGTGAACAACCGCCTGCAGGCGGTGCTCAAGGGAATGCGTTGCGGGATGGTGCAGCTCTGAACGGCGATTGTCCCCGGATGGGGGGATCGGTGGTCCTGCCACTGGGCGCAGAGTGACACCAAGGTCAACCAGGCTGGCCAACCAGGCCGGTCTGCGGGTGTCACGACCCAGGAATCAGCGCCATGACTCTCAGCTCACCGGAAGCCCCACGCCTCACGATTGCTGAACTTGAGGCGAATTACTCTCTCTACTGTAAAGCGCTGCGCTTGTTGATTCAGGAGGGAAAGACCATCGCCAAGGTGAGGCGAACGGTGTGCTGGCAGCGTCTGGCAACGCTGCATCATTGTCTGCCCGGTCACTATCGCGATCCTGACTATCTCTACACCCTGTTGGCCCGGCAGTTGCGCGGCTGACGCGCCAGGAGAGGCGTCACCTTCAGGGGCAACGCCAGCGGGCCAGGCCGCCCCCGCGGCCCCGGGCCAGCAACCAGGGGCCATCCCCGTCCATGCCCCGGGCGATCAGGGCAAAGAAGGGTTCGCCCCCGGGGGCGGGTGCGGCCAGATGGCGTTGCCAGAGGAGTCGGTTTCCCAGGTGAAGCTCCAGTTGCTGGAAGCTGAAGCGCAGCAGGGGCCGCCGCCCCGTGAGCCGCCCCTCACCGCGGAACTGCAGCCGCAGCCCGCCCACCCGCACGGCATTGCCCACCTCCAGAGCGCGGCTGTCGCCTTCGCCGTGGGGCGTGAGTTGCAGGCTGGCCCCTAGCCAGGCCAGTGCGGAGGCCTGACGTGGCAGGGGCGTGCCTTCCCGGCTCCACAGCTCCACCAGGCGCCATCGACCCGCCAGGTCACCGGCCTCGAGTCCCGATCCCTGGCGGCGGCTCTGGCGTTCCCGCTCCAGGATGGTCTCGGGCGCGAGGCTGTTGGTCATCGCTGGCTGGACAAGGGGGGGTCAGGTCTCGAAGCGGGCCTGCAGGTAGCGCTCCAGGAAGGTGCCTTCGGGCAGCATGCTGGGATCGGTGAATTGCAGCCCCAGATAGGTCTGGAACTCATCGGTCGCAAACCAGCGCAACTCGGCCTTGAAGAACATGCTGCCCAGCCCCACCACTTCATAGAGGGACACCTGCAGCTCGCAGCCCAGGGTCAGTTCAAATGACTGGTTGGCCACCAGGCAGAGGCCACTGCGGCTCACATCCCAGAGGGAACAGTGCCAGTGCTCCCCGTCGGCGGTGCGCACCTCGCCGCGGGGGGCGACCGAAAAGGGGATCACCCGGCGCTCATCGCGCCGGTTGTGCACGCTGCCCCGGCGCTCGCTTGCGCTGCGCCGGTCGTTGCCGCTGCGGCGATCCTCCCGTTCCTCCTCGCTCAGCCAATCGAGCACACCGCGTTCTTCGGCGGCGGCATCGGTTTCGTCCTCCGGGCGAAAGCGCGATTGGCCGCGCCGGTCGCTGCCACTGCGGCGATCCTGGCTGCCGAGTTTGAATAAGCCTCCGTCCATCAGCTCACACCGGCGGCATGGCCCGGGCCCCGCAGGAACCCAGGGGTTGAAATGACAGCAACAGGAGCTTCACGGGGACTGCGGGCGGCGCTGGCCTCCATGGGCCAGATCTCGACTGTAGAGATTCAGTGCAACTCCACCAACCCATTGCATCCAGCCGTGATCACGACAGGTCATGACGACATCGGCCTGGGGATGCGGAGCCATGGGGAACGGTCCCCGTGCCGGTGGATACCCTGGGAGCAATCCGAGGCTTTCGAGCGTGTCCAGCCGTCGCCGAATCCTGTTCACCGCCTTGGTGATTCTGGTGACGCTCCTGCTTGCTGCCTCCCTGGCCAGTCTGCTTGCCGTTTTTCCCACCTCCCTGCTGATCCCGTTGCTGCTGATGGTGGTGGCGACCATTCTCTTCTATGTGTGGACCTGAGCCAGCGGCCGCTGCTCCCGGTTCGTCCAGCCGATCCATCCGTGCCGTCCGCTGGTGCCGCCGCTTCACAGTCTGTGACCTCAGCCTGAGTATCCCTGCTCAACTTGCTTGTGCAGGATTCCTGACAGGCATACGTTGATGGTCTGTTCGCGGATCAGCCATGACCATCCACCGTGCTGACTTCGGGAGTGATCGGCACCTTGCCGGCCAGCAGGGAGTGGGCTGGTCTGGACTGGTGGGTGGCTCTGGCGCTGAGCCGGTGCACGCCGATCCCGTGGAGGCCTACTTCGAGTGCATCACCACCTGCTCCCTCGATGATGGCGAATGTGTGACCACGTGCACTGAAATTCTGCGCCAGCACAGCTGACCGCCGGCCCTTGCTTCAGTGGTGATCAGCACCCTGGGCCAAATCAACCTCGTCATGCCTCCAATGGCTGGGGCCGACGAGGTTTTTTGCTGGGCCCGTCTGCAGAAGGCCCTCAGCTGAAGTTGATGGAGCCGTCACCGCGCACCACCAGGATGCCGCCCGAATCCAGGGTGATGCGGTCTTGGCGGTCGCCGTTGATGCTTCCCACCTGGTCAAAATCAAACAGTTCAAGGGTGTTTTCGCCCCGCTCCACCCTGTAGCGGCGCCGCGAGTCGCGTCGAATGGTGTAGGTGCCCTTGGGTAGCAGCAGCCTGTCGGTGTCGACGCCCCCGGCGTAGAGGCGGTGATTGCCGAAGCCGATGAAGGTGTTCAGGCCACCGCCGAGATCGATGAAGCCACCGCCGCGAATGCCGCCCTCGCGCACATCAACGGTGTCGTCGTCCCGCTGGAGGAAGATGAATCCCCGGTTGCGGATGGCGGTGGTGCCTTCACCCGTAATCAGGTCGCGTCCAGATCCTGTGAAGATGAATCCGCGATTGTCAATGCCAGGGGTGTTCTGGCTGACTCCAGTGATGGTGTCGTTGTTGTCTCCGAGCTGTAAAAAACCACGTTTCTCGCCTTCTTCCCGGCCCCTGGGAATGATCACGCCGGGATTGTTCTTCTGCTCACCCCGGATCACATCATTGCCCTTGAGGGCATCAATGAGATCGCCTCCCCGGGTGCGGACGCCGTTCTTCGTGTCAACAACGACATTGGCCCGGTTGTTCCAGGTGCCGCTTGAACCGCCTGACCAGCCCTCGGCTGTGAGCGTGGTGCCTGCCATACCGTCAATTTTTAGGCATTATCCCACCGCCTTCTAGGGCTGGTCAAGCTGCCTCGGCCCGCCGGGGCGGGGTGCACGGCCCTGGGAGGGGCAGGGTGAGAGAGCGCCACCCCAGGGTTCACGTTTTGTTTCTAAAGGCTGGCAACATTCGTCGGTTGTCTGACCGAAATACCGCATCTGGTGTTTAGCCTGCTGCCTCAGGCATGGATGAGGACAACCTGCTTCCCTTCTGTCGCAACTGGCTGGGTTCTGGTCCAGCTTTCGCCAGCTCTGGGGTCGCCCGGGTGACAGCATCCCCCGGCCAGCCAGGTTCGGCGATGCGGCGTGTCCGTGGTCTGTTGGCCGGGCTTGCGGGCGGGTTGGTGCCGCTGTCCCTGGCGGCGTGCAGTGGGTTGGGCGGGGCTCCCGACAAAGACCTGCTCACGATGATTGATTGCGACTTCCGCCAGCAGGGGGCCGTGCATCTGCATGTCTCCGAGCAGCGCGGCACCGCCAGCGTGGTGAGCGACTACAAGCTGGGCGGGGGCGAGCACGCCGATGCCCTGCGCGAGGGGCGGGAAAGCAAGGGCACCCTCGCCTCGCCCGGTGCCAGCAGATACCGCATTGATGTGTTCTTGCGCAACGATCTGTTCGGCAGTCGCCCGAACGAAGTGCTGCGCTTGATTCTCGAGCGTGACGGCCAGGCGCGATTTGAAGCCCAGGCTCCCGGCCAGCCCGTGCGCCTGCTCGACCGTGGCAGCTGTATCGACGCCGACTGAGCAAGGCCTGTGGGCTGGGGGTCGAGCTTCCCTTAACGTATGTGAGGCATCAAATGAGGCTCCTGCATGCCTGAGCGGCGGCGCTGGCCCGACCTGTTGCACGCCTTCACCCCCGGGGTGTGGCTCCGCCGCCTCCGCCAGCTGGTCGTGCGCCCGGACGCGGTGCTGTGGCTGTTGCTGGCGAGCCTGTTGCTGCTGCCGGTGGTGATGTTTCAGGCCGTTTCCGGGGCCACCGTGGCCCAGATGGAGCTGCAGGCCGATGAAATCTCCACTCTGGCCACCGGCATCCGCGCTTACTACGCCGACAACGTGATCGCCCGCCTGCAGGCGGCGGATGGTAAGGCCATCTACACCGAGGACTATCGCAATGTGCACGGCGGGATCCCGATTCCCGCCACCCTCTCGATTGAACTGGGGGCTCTGTTTGACAACGCCCACAGCGATGGCCGCATTGCTTACGAATTCATCTCCGATTATCCCTTCGCCAAGCGGGTGTCGCGGCCTCTCGACACGTTTGAGCGCGAAGCCCTCGAGACCTTTCGCACGGACCCTGAGCGCAAAACCTTCACCCATCTTCAGGGCAATGGACTTGGCCGCTCCGCCTATCGCCTGGCCACGCCGGTGTTGATGCGTCAGGCCTGCGTGACCTGCCACAACGCCCACCCCGATTCCCCCAAGCGGGACTGGAAGGTGGGCGATGTGCGTGGCATCCAGGAGGTCACCGTCCGTGGGCTGCGGGTGGATGGTTTCGGACGCCTGAATTTCCTGCTCGGCTATGTGGGCCTGCTGGGGTTGGTATCGCTCGGGGCGACCAGCGTCTTCCGCGGCCAAAGCCGCAAGCTCGAGCAGGCCAACCGCAAGCTCGTGGATGCCAATGAGCGGGAGTCGGCACTGGCCGCGCGCATGGCCGATCAGCTGCAGGAGCTCGCCATTTTCGGCAGTGTGGTGGATTACTCGATCGTGGGCATCTCGGTGGCGGACATGCGCAAGCCCGATGCACCGTTGATCTATGTGAATAATGCGTTTACAGCCCTGACAGGCTATTCCAAGGATCTGGCAATCGGTTACAACTGCCGCTTCCTGCAGGGCCCTGATACCGACCCGCGGGAGGTGAGCAGGATCCGAGAGTCCATTGCTGCTGGAGATCCCTACACGGGAGAGCTGGTCAACTACAGGCAGGATGGCACACGCTTCTGGAATCGCCTCACCCTTTACCCCGTGGGAGGAACACAGGGGAATCCCGATTTCTATGTGGCCAACCAGGTCGATATCACCACCCTCAAGCAGCAGGCTGGTGTCCCCATCAGCGCCTTGCGTGGTCTGGAGAGCGAGCTCGAGGCCGCCCGTCAGGCCCTCAGCGATGCCGATCGTTTCGGTGAGGCGCTGCGCCAGCGCCTTTCCCAGGTCGATGACGGGAAGCCGCTGGCGTTGGTGGAGCTCGAAGCCTTCCTCCTCTCCGAGCAACAGGCCCATCGCAAGCTCGACGGTTCCCTGCAGGACATCGTCGGCGTGATCCAACGCCACACCCGCCAGTGATGATTCGCCTGCCCAGCTTCCTGCGACAGTCGGCGACTTTCCTGCGTGGCCTGCTGATCGCCTACGGGGTGGGCAGTGTGACGTTGATCTTCCTCGCCCTGGCCACCATCGATCTGGTGGAGCGGCACCGGGAAGTGATCCAGGAGGGGGAGCAGGCGGCTCAGGTGGTGGAGGCCTCCCTGCGAGCCCCGATGAGTGACGATGCCCGCCAGGGCCTGCTGGAGGCCTATGGCCAGGCCAGACCGTGCGGGCCGACCGCCTCGATGGCATGAATGTGTTGCTGGTGGTGGATGCCCAGGGCAGGATTGCCTACGCTTCCCGTCCCGCCTGGCGCCGCCTCAGAATCACCGACCCCATTGTGAGTCGGGTGGAGACCGACGACGTTGATTTCCGCCAGGTGGTGGCCTGCTTCAGCCGCTCCCAGGCCGAGTGCCTGGAATTTCGCTCCTCGGATTTCGTTCTGCGCACCGGCAGCTTCACCGTGGTACGGCCGGTGCAGCAGCCCCCCCGCGACCTGGGTCTTCCCAGTCAGCCCTTTCTGGTGATCGCCAACTTCGACACCGGTGTGGTGATGGCGGATTTCGCCCAGGATCTGGTTGCGCTGATGGTGCTGGCTCTGCTCCTGGGCGGCTTGCTCACCGGCACCCTCTGGTATGTGCTCACGGCCCGGCTCCTCCCTCGCCTGAACCAGGCCGCCCAGACCGACGGCCTCACCCAGCTGGCCAACCGCACGTCGTTCATGGAGACGGCGATGGAGATTTTGGCTGAGGCGGAGGAGAGAGGCGCAGACCTGGTGTTCGCGATTCTCGATATCGATCACTTTAAACGGATCAACGACACCTACGGCCACGATTGTGGGGATGTGGCCCTGGTGTCGGTGGCAGCAGTGCTGGCCACGGTGCTGCGACCCGATGACCTGGTCTGTCGCTTTGGTGGGGAGGAGTTTGCCCTCCTGCTCTCCAGCTCGAAGGAGGGGGGGCGCAAGGTGCTGGAGCGGTTGCGTCTGCAACTGGAGATGAACCGGGTTGGCTACAACGGCCGCCAGTTGCCGATCACCGCCAGTATTGGTGCAGCAGCAACGGCAGACTGCGGCTACAACCTTGATTACCTCTACACGGCGGCCGACAAGGCCCTGTATGCCGCCAAGCACGCCGGTCGCAACCGTGTGGATTGGACTGATGCTGAAGCGCTCTCCCGCCTGCAGCTCAGCCGGTGACCTTGCTGCCTGAGAGACGCCTGCCTGCGTGATGTCTGTCTGAGATGGAAGAACCCCGGATCCCCGACGACGAGGCAGCCAGGCTGCAGGAGCTGCACAGCTATGCCGTTCTCGACACCGAGGCGGATGCCAATTTCGATGACATCAGTGAGCTCACCCGCCGGGTGGCTGGCACCGAGATCGGCATTGTCAGCCTGGTGGATGCCGAGCGCCAGTGGTTCAAGAGCTGTGTCGGGGCTCCCATGGGCCAGCAGGAGACACCGCGCCGGGTCTCGTTCTGCGGGCACACGATCCTGCAGCGCGATCCACTGATCATCAACGACGCCCTGCTGGATCCCCGTTTCGCCGACAACCCCCTGGTGACCGGTGATCCTCAGGTGCGTTTCTATGCAGGATTTCCCCTGCTCACCGCCAAGGGCTTTGTGGTGGGCAGCCTGTGCGCCATCAGTCGTCGGCCCCACCAGCTCAACGAGGAGCAGATCGACAGCCTGCGCCGCCTGGCTTCCCTCACTGTGCAGCAACTCCAGTATCTGCGCGAGGCCGCGTTGCTTTCACGCAGCCAGCAGGGGTTGGAGCATGAGCGCCTGAGGGACTCCCCCCTGGGACGACTGGCTTCCCTGGAGCGCCTGATCAGCCGCGATCAGATGGTGCAGATGCTGGAGCTGATGTTCGGCATGGAGCTGGGCTCGCCCTTCACCCTGATGCGTTGCCGTTTCCGGGACTACGAGCGGGTGAACGCCACCCTGGGCGGCACGGTGGCAGAGGAGTTCATGGATGAGGCGGCGCGGCGGGTGCTGGCAGCCGTGCCCAAGGCGGCTTCCGTGGCGCGCTTCGCCGATGCCGAACTGGTGGTGCTGCTGCCTTACGAGGTGGAGGAATCCGATGTGCAGCGGGTCTCGGATCGGGTGATCGCCTTTGCCAGCCAGGTCTATCGCAATGGCGTGCAGTCCCTGTCGATGGGCGTCTCCATCGGCATTGCCACCTACCGCCAGAACTACGAGACGGTCGAGGCGATGCTGGCCGACACGAGCATGGCCGTGCGCATGGCCCGCCGCTCCAGTGGCAGTACTTCCCGCTTCATTGATGCGGAATCGCGGGGGGCGGCCCGGGAGAGTTATCGCCTCGAATCGGCTTTCCGTGAGGCGGTGGCCGGCAAATTGCTCGAGCCCCATCTTCAGCCGATCGTCGACCTGCGCAGTGGCGATCCGATCGGCTTTGAGGCCCTGGCCCGCTGGCCCCATGACGGCACGCTGCTGCAGCCGGGCAGCTTCATTCCCCTCTCCACCGAGAGTGGTCTCACCGGTGAGCTCGACCTGCTGATCATCGAAAAGACCCTGGCGGCGATGCCCCTGCTGGCCCAGCCCATTCCCCGCCGGGAGATGACGATGAGCGTGAACCTCTCCGGGATCCTGCTGGAGGATCTCGAGCTGCGCAGCCGTCTGCTCAGCCTGATCGACGACAATCCCTGGCCTCCAGCCTGGACCCTGCAGGTGGAATTGCTGGAAGACAGTTTCCAGGACACCACCGCAGCTTTTGACCAGTTTCTCGACGAGCTGGTGGCCCGCGGGGTGTCCATCGCCATCGACGACTTCGGCACCGGTTACTCCTCCCTGGCCCGCCTGATCTCCCTGCCTATTCAGGGGGTGAAGGTGGATCGGGCTTTCGTCGACAGGATTGATGGCCGCGACGAATCCCCCCGTACCCTGCTGCGCACCATGCTCACGATGCTCACCGATCTGGGCCTGGGCGTGACCGCTGAAGGGGTGGAAACGGCCAGCCAACGCGACTGGTTGATCCAGCAGGGCGTGGCCAAGGCCCAGGGCTTTCTATTTGCCAAGCCCCTCTCGGTCCCCGAGGCGATTCAGCGCCTCCAACAGGTGGACTACCGCCCCCGGGCCATCCCGGTGGATCCCAGCCGGCTCAAGGCAGCCCGCAAGCGACGGTCACGACTGCGGTTCTGGCCCTTTCCCGGCGGTCGTCGCCGTGAGGGCGAAGCTTGAGGCGGTTCCGGGCCTTCTGAACCCAAAGCGGAGGGCGTCGCCCTAGCTTTTCGGGCCACTGCCTCGCAGTGCCCCCCCCGTTGCCTGCCCCATGACCGTCACTGCACTCCAGGCGGCCTGGCTGATCCCCCTCTATCCGCTGCTGGCGGCCGTGGCCTCCCTGGCCTGGTCGCCCGGGGTGATTTCCCGCACGGGCCCGCGCCCCTGCGGTTACCTCAACCTGCTGATGGTGGCCGTGGCCTTCGGCCACAGCCTGGTGGCCCTGACGGCCCTGCACACCAATGCCCGCGCCGGCGCTGAGGCCCTCTACAGGCCAATCACCTTCAGCTGGACCTGGCTGGACACCGCCGGTCTGCACATCGGCTTTGATGGCCTGGTGACCGAGCCCGCCCTGATCGCCATGGCGGTGATCACCGGCCTGCACCTGCTGGTGCAGGTGTATGCCATCGGCTATCTGGAGATGGACTGGGGCTGGCCGCGGTTCTTTGGCTGCCTCAGTTTCTTCGAGGCGGGCCTGTGCGCCTTGGTGCTCACCGACTCGGTGTTCTTCAGCTACGTGATCCTGGAGCTGCTCACCCTGGGCACTTACCTGATCGTGGGCACCTGGTACAACCAGCCCCTTGTGGTGAAGGGGGCCCGCGATGCCTTCCTCACCAAGCGGATCGGCGACCTGATCCTGCTGGCCGGCGTGATCGCCCTGTTGCCGGTGGCCGGCACCTGGAACTTCCACGGCCTGCAGGGTTGGGCCGCCGACCTCAGCAACAACGGCACGCCTCTGCCGCCGGGTTTCCAGCTGATCCTGCTGGCCCTGATCGCTGGCCCGATGGGCAAGTGCGCCCAGATCCCGCTGCACCTGTGGCTGGATGAGGCGATGGAGAGCCCCCTGCCCTCCACCATCCTGCGCAATGCGGTGGTGGTGGTGGGAGGTGCCTGGGTGCTGCTGCGGCTCGAGCCCCTGCTGGAGCTCAGTCCCCTGGTGCAGAGCGTGCTGGTGGTGGTGGGTGCCTCCACGGCCGTGGTGGCCTCGCTGATCGCCCTGGCCCAAGTGGATGTGAAGCGGGCCCTTTCGTTTCTGGTGAGCAGCTGGCTCGGGCTGTTGTTCGTGGCGGTGGGGCTGGGGGGCTTCGCCGTGGCGGAGCACCTGCTGCTGGTGTACCCCCTGCCGATGGCCCTGCTGCTGATGTCGACCGGCACGATCGTGATCAGCAATGTCACCCAGGACCTCACCCAGCTCGGGGGCCTGTGGGGCAAGCGTCCGCTGGTGGGGATGGCCTTCCTGGCCGGAGCGGCCGGCCTGATGGCCTTGCCCCCCTTCACCGGCTTTGCCGCCTTGCGCGAGCTGCTTGCGCTCACCGCTGCCAGTGCCAATCCCCTCCTGCTGGGCGGGGTGGTGCTGCTCACCAACGCCCTGGTCAGTGCCGGCCTGATCCGCATCTTCGGCCAGATCTGGGCGGGCCGCCCCACCCCCTTCACGGCCCGCTCCCCGGAAGTGCTCTGGTTGATGGTGCTGCCCACCACCGTGGTGATGGGCCTGGTGCTGCACCTGCCCCAGCTGCTCGTCCGCAACGGCGTCTATGCCCTCACCCCCCTCCCCGGTTGGGGGCCGCTGGCCTGGCCCCTGTTGCTCTCCACCCTGGTGGGCGGTGGTCTCTCAGCCGCCTTCTACCTGCGCCCCCACGGCCTGGCCCAGTTGCCCGCGTCCCTGGCAGGCCTCCAGGACTGGCTGGCCCACGACATGCAGACCGAGCGCTTCTACCACCGCACCGTGGTGGCGTTGGTGCTGGCCCTCGCCCGCTTCGGTGCCTGGAGTGATCGCACCCTGGTGGATGGGTTCAGCGGCGGCACCGGTGCCGCCGCTCTGGCCGGTGCCCGGCGCCTGAGCCTCACCACCTCCGGCCGCTCCCAGGCCTATGCCTTCACCCTCGTGCTGGGGGTGCTGCTGATGGCGGCCTGGCTGATCGCTGGGGATCCGCGCCCCGTGTCCACCGTGCTGCCCTGAGGACACCGCCATGACCCTTCTGTTGCTGTTGCTGCTCCCCCTGGTGGCGGGCCTGGTGCTGCCACTGTTGCCTCAGAGCCGTCCGCTGCTGGTGCGGGGCGTGGCCGCGGCCACCGCTCTGACTCAGCTGGTGGTGGGCTTGGTGGCCTGGCGTCAGCCGCCCGCCGATCTCAGCCTCACCTGGCTGCCCCGGCTGGGCCTCAGCCTGGATCTGGGCCTCGATGGGCTCTCGCTGCCGATGGTGCTGCTCGCCGGCCTGATCACCGCCATGGCGGTGCTGGCCTCTCCAGCCGATCAGAGCCGCCCGAGGCTCTATTTCGCCCTGATGCTGGCCACCAATCTCGGTGTGGTGGGGGCCTTCCTGGCCCGCAATGCCCTGCTGTTCGTGCTGGCCTTCGAGCTGGTGCTGATCCCCACCACCCTGCTGGTGGCGATCTGGGGCGGTGAGCGCCGCGCCGGCGCCGCAGTGCGCTTTCTGCTGTTCGGGGCTGTATCGGGCCTGAGCCTGCTGGGTGGCGTGCTGGCCTTCGGCTGGTTCGGCCAGGGCGCCTCCGGTGCCGACAGCGCCGTGAGCTTCAGTTTCGAGGCCCTGGCGGCCACACCGCTGCCTCCCTCAGCGCAGATGTTGGTGCTGGGGCTGCTGCTGCTCGGTTTCGGCATCAAGCTGCCGATCGTGCCGGTGCATGGCTGGCAGCCGATCAGCTACGCGGAGGCGCCCGCACCGGTGGTGATGCTGCTGGGTGGTGTGGTGTCGAAGCTGGGGGCCTACGGTCTGCTGCGCTTCGGGGTGGGTCTGCTGCCCGATGCCTGGAGTGCGTTCTCCCCCTGGATCGCTGCCGCCGGTGCCGTCAGTGCGGTCTACGGCGCCCTGAACGCTGTGGTCGCCACCGACATCCGCCGTCTGATGGCCTACAGCTCCCTGGGCCACATGGGCCTGCTGGTGTTGGCCCTGGCTGCCGCCACACCGATGAGCCTGCAGGGGGCCGTGGCCCAGGTGCTGGCTCACGGTCTGATCGTGGCCCTGTTGTTTGACTGCGTGGGGCTGATTCAGCGCAAGACAGGCACCACGGCGATCGCCGAGCTCTCCGGGCTGCTCAATCCGATCCGAGGTCTGCCCTTCACCATGGGCCTGATGCTGCTGGCTCTGATGGCGGCCGCCGGCATCCCTGGCCTGGCAGGGTTCCCGGCCGAACTGCTGGTGTTCGAGGGCAGCTGGACAGTGTTCCCGCGCGCCACCCTGATCTGCCTGGTGGCCTCGGGCTTCACCGCCGTGTATGCCGTGCGCCTGTTCAACCGCGTGGCCTTCGGCCGGCTCGACAACAACCGCGCCGACTGGCAGAGCACCCGACTGAGCGAACGGCTGCCGGCCGTCGTGCTCACCACGCTGGTGGTGCTCGCCGGTATCTGGCCCGTCGGCCTCACCGCCTGGAGTGAGGCCAGTACTGCTGCCATCGCCCTGCGCCACAGCGATCCGGTGGTGCATCACCTGGCCCTGGCTCCTACGTCGCCGTCGTTGTCCTTGCCCGCATGACCACCACCACCCCTCCAGCGGGCATCAGGACGCCCCTGATTCCGCCTTCCACCCACCCCTATGCCGAGGTGATCCACCGGCTGGAGGCCGGCGGTTCGATGCTGCCGGACACGCCGGAGAACCTCCAGCAGATCATCGGCATCTACAAGGCCTACGCCGTGCCGATGGATTTCTATTGGCGCGACCTGCTCTACATCGCCGAGCAGGTGTTTCTCAATCCGCTGCCCGCCTTCAAATACTTCATCTCCCAGGAGTATCTGGATCGCCCAAACAGCTATGCGGGCGACCAATCCCAGCTGCGCATCTGGCGAGGCGGTGAGAAGGCCCATCCCGAGCTGCTGGCCTTCATGGAGCGCGGCGAAACCCGCCGCATGCCCAAGCTGCTCCATCACCTCTGGCACGACCGGGTGAACATGGAGTTTGCCGAGGCCTGCATGCGGGCCATGCTCTGGCACCAGGGCATGGGCGGCCGCTTCAACGACTACCTGGAGAGCGAGGCCTACAGGGCCAACGCCGACCGCGCCATCAAGGCCTATTTCCGCGGGAATCCCCTGATGCTGGGGCTCTATGCCCTGTTCCCGGAGATGTTCCTGGAGCAGGTGCGCCAGCTCAGCACCACCGCCAATCTCGGCCTGTTCTGGGAGGTGATGGCGCCGGTGTTCTTTGAGATGAGCGACCTCTACGACGAGGGCCAGCTCACCTCGGTGCCCCAGGCGATGGACTTTCTGGTGAACGGCATCTTCGCCGTGGCGGGCCGGCCGATCTACCACCACGTGTTCATCCGCGGGGAGTGCTTCGAGATCATTCCCATGAGTGAGGGCTTCACCTGGCTCTATGAAGCGGCCCTGCCCTACGTGGAGGCGGTGTTTTACCGCACCTCACCCTTCCGCGGCACCAAGAGCTACAACGCCCAGGCCGGCCAGGTGCCGGCCGATCAGGCCGATTTCCATTACGGCATCCTCTACGCCGATGTGTTTCCGGTGGGATCGGCCGGGATCCCCCCCACCCTGCTGATGCAGGACATGCTCCACTTCCTCCCCCCCTACCTGCAGGAGCTCTACAGGGAGCACCGGCGCGGCGAGGAGGACCAGCTGGTGCAGCTGGGCATCACCTTCCAGCGCTCGATGTACAACGTCACTTCGGCGGTGATCCAGGCGCTGCGCTGTGCCCTCCTCTACCCGCTCGACGACACCGATCCGAAGCACCTGCTGGCCAACCGTCAGTTCTTCGAGGCCCAGATGGATCGCTTCCTGCGCCCCGAAGCCCGCCTGCCCGACATCCAGAGCCAGGACTACCGCTGATGGCCACCATTCTCGAAACCGCCGCCGCCGTGGGCTGCTTCAACACCCTGTTGGCGGCTGTTGATGCGGCTGGCCTGCGTGGGGCCCTGGAGGGGCCTGGCCCGTTCACCGTGCTGGCGCCGGTGGATGAGGCCTTCGCCGCCCTGCCGCCCGGCACGTTGCAGACCCTGGTCGACAACCCGCCCCAGCTCGCCCGGATCCTGAAGTATCACGTGATCGCCGGGGCCCACAGCCGCGCCGCGCTCTGCGCCCAGCCGGAGTGGCCCAGCCTGGAGGGGGCGCCGATTCCCATTCGCAGCACCGATCCCTTCGAGGTGAAAAACGCCACGGTCGTCACGGCCGACGTGGCCTGCGACAACGGCGTGGTGCACGTGATCAACCGGGTGATCCTGCCGGGCTGACACCCGCCGAATCAATCCTTTGCAATTGCGAATCGCTTGCAAAAGGCCCGGTGGTCTGCGTAGGTTGCGGATCCGTTGTTTGGCGCGTCCGCGCCTCCTGTGCGTCTCGATGGCTGGTTCCTGGATGGCTGCTTCCCAGTGCGCTCCCCAGGCCGTGCGCACCTCCGACAGCCTGTTGGCCAGCCTCTGCCGGGAAGTGGAGGCCGTGCGCCAGCGCAGCCAGCAGCTGCGGGCGGCGATCGATCGCTGCCAGCACCAGGGTCTGCTGGCCCGGCTGCGCGCCGACCTGGCCGGTCTGCAGGCCCGTCGCCTGGAGCTGCAGGCCTTGGCGCGGGGTTGGCAGCGGCGCGGCGGCGCCGACCCCCTGGCCCTGGCCTTTCTGGTGGAGATCTCCAGCCGTCCCCTCGCCGTTTGAGGCAAGGCGGATCCGATCGAGAGGACAGATCCAGGTTCGGTGCCGAAATGCGAACGGCTGCGGGCAGGCAAGGCCGGCGTGCCTATGGTTCGGCCAACTGGCCTGATCCTGTGACCCGTCTGTTCGCCCCCCTGGTGTCGCTCCTGGCGGTGGTGGCGTGCCTGGCTGCCGTCGCGCCTGCCGGCGCCTGGGCCTGTGAAAAGCACCTGGAGGGCCACCACACCGGCAGCGACACGGGGGCAGAGGCCTCCGGCCGCTGAGGAGACCAGGGCGCGGGCTGCCGGTGCCATGACTGGAGCTGGAATCGTTGCCTCGCGCAACGACGGCTCTGACGCATGGGCGCAAGCCGTACCGATGCGCGGAATGATCGACCGGTCCTATCTGCATCACGGCTGCAGATCAGCGGCGCCCTGTTTCGTTTCGCCATGGCCAGCGCTGGCAGTGCGCATCCGGCGTGCCTACCGTCCGGCCGCCTGCGGCGCCATGTCCCGCCCACCATGCAACTGTCAGCCGCCGAGCCGGTGTGGTCGCTTTCCCGGGAGGCCCTGGAAGCCGCCCTGCAGACGACGGCTGAGGGCCTGAGCGGGGAGGAGGCCCGCCGCCGCCAGGAGCGTTTGGGTCCCAACCAGCTGCCGGCCCTGCCCCGTCGCTCCCTGCTGCTGCGCCTGGCGGATCAGCAGGTGCACTTCATGGCCCTGCTGCTCTGGGTGGCGGGGGCGCTGGCCTTTGCCGCCGGCACCCCGCAGCTGGGTTGGGCGATCTGGGCGGTGGTGCTGATCAACGGGCTGTTTTCGTTCTGGCAGGAGTTCCAGGCCGAGCGCACCCTGGCGGTGCTGCGGCAGGCCCTGCCTCGCCAGGTACGGGTGTGGCGCGATGGCCAGCTGCAGGAGTTGGCGGCCACCGAGCTCGTGCCCGGCGATCGGATTGCTCTGGAGGAGGGGGATCAGGTGCCGGCGGATGCCCGGCTGGTGCAGGCCGCCGGCCTGAGCCTCGACCTGGCCGTGCTCACCGGAGAATCCCTGCCGGTGGCACGGCATGCCCAGCCGATACCGCCGGAGCGCGGCAGCCTGCCGATGCGCGAGCAGGCCAACCTGGTGCTCGCCGGCACCACCGTGGCCAGTGGTCGTGGCGAGGCCTTGGTGTACGCCACCGGCGCCGAGACGGAATTCGGCCACGTGGCCGGTCTCACCGCCGCCACCGCCCGCGGGGCCAGCACCCTCGAGCAGCAGGTGGGGCGGATCGTGCGCACGATCACCGCCATCGCCCTGTCGATGGCGGTGCTGAGCTTCACCCTCAGCTGGCTGTTCGTGGGCATGGAGCCCCTGGAGAGCCTGGTGTTTGCGGTGGGCATCCTGGTGGCCAACGTGCCCGAGGGCCTGCTGCCCACGGTCACCCTGGTGCTTGCGATCACGGTGCGGCGCATGGCCCGCCGCCAGGCCCTGGTGCGGCGGCTCTCGGCGGTGGAGACCCTGGGCTCGGTGAGTGTGATCTGCAGCGACAAGACCGGCACCCTCACCTGCAACCGCATGGTGGTGGAGGCCACCTGGCTGCCGGATCTCCCCACCGGCGATGCCTCCAGCGCCGACGCCCTGCTCCTGGAGCAGGCCTGCCTCTGCTCCAACGCCCATCTGGAGCGGGGCCGGGGCGGCCTGCGCACCATCGGCGACCCCACCGAATCGGCCCTGCTGATGGCGGCCCTCGAGCGGGAGCTCGATCCCCAGCAGCTGCAGCAACGGCACCCCCGCCAGCGGGAACTCCCCTTTGATTCCCACCGCCGGCGCATGAGCGTGGTGGTGCGCGATGGGGAGGCCGGCCTGCTGCTGATCACCAAGGGGGCCCCGGTGGAGGTGATCCGCCACTGCACGGCGGTGCACACGGCCCTGGGCCGCCAGCCCCTCGACGAGGAACGGCGGGGCCAGGCCCTGGCGGCCAACGACCACTTCGCTCGCCAGGGCTACCGGGTGCTGGCGGTGGCCCAGCGCCCCCTGGCGGCGGCGGACGCGGCGCCGCGGCATGAGGAGCTGCGGGCCGAAGAGCTGGAGAACGAGCTGGAATTGCTCGGGCTGGTGGGCCTCTACGACCCCCCGCGCCCCGAGGTGCCCGAGGCCATCCGCCAGTGTCACCAGGCGGGCATCCGGGTGACGATGGTCACCGGCGACTATGGCCTCACGGCCCAGGCCATCGCCCAGCAGATCGGCCTGCTCGAGCCGGAGGGCGCAGGCGGAGGGCCGGGCCAGCTCGATCCGGTGCGGGTGATCGAGGGCAGCCATCTCGACCGCCTCAGCGCTGTGCAGCTGCGCCAGCTGCTCAAGTTCCGGCGCCGCCTGGTGTTTGCCCGCATGGCGCCGGAGCAGAAGCTACGGCTGGTGCAGGCCTACCGCGCCCTGGGGGAGGTGGTGGCCGTCACCGGGGATGGGGTCAACGACGCCCCGGCCCTGCGGGCGGCGGATGTGGGGCTGGCGATGGGCCAGGTGGGCACGGATGTGGCCCGCGAAGCCGCCGACATCGTGCTGCTCGACGACAACTTCGCCACCATCGCTGAAGCGGTGCGCTACGGCCGCTCGGTGGTGGCGAACATCGCCAAGTTCATCACCTACATCCTGGCCTCGAATGTGCCGGAGATCGCCCCCTTCCTGGCGATGGTGGCCCTGCGCATCCCGGCTGCACTCACGGTGCTGCAGATCCTGGCGGTCGACCTGGGCACCGACCTGCTGCCGGCCCTGGGCCTGGGGGCCGAACCTCCCGAGCCCGGGGTGATGCGCCGGCAGCCCCGCCGCCGGGACCAACCCCTGCTCGACCGGCGGTTGATGGCGCGGGCCTACGGGGTGCTGGGGGGCACCGAAGCGGCCTGTTCGATGGCGGTCTACCTGCTGGCCTGGCGGGCCCAGGGCATCGACGGGTCGGCCCTGCGGGAGCTGGCCCCCAGCCTGTTGCAGGGCACGGCCACCGCCAGCGTGCTGGCCATGCAGCACCAGGCCTCGGCGGCGGCCTTCACCACCATCGTGTTTGGGCAGTTCGGCGTGCTGTTGGCCTGCCGCAGCACCACCCGGCCCGTGCTGGCGGCTTCAGGCGTGGCAGGGCTCCTGGCCAATCCCCTGTTGCTGCTGGGAATCGCCTGGGAAACCTGCCTCACCGTTGCTCTGGTGCTGGTGCCTCCCCTGGCCGCCTTGATGGAGCTGGCGCCCTTCCCTTCTGGCTGGCTGGGCTGGATGGTGCTGGCTCCCCTGCTGATCGTGCTGGTGGATGACACCCGCAAGCGCTGGTTTCGGGGACGTGGCGCCATCCCGGGCTGACCTTGAACGTCAACGAAACCATGCAGATGCGGTTGATTGACGTTTGGTTTCAGCGCGGCAGGATATTTTGTAAGCCTCTCTAGCTTTGGGGTCAATGCATCTCTACGACGTGCTAGATCTCGAACCGATCGCGTCGTCGAGGCTGGCCCGGGAGGGTGCGTCCAAGGGACGCACGATTTCCCCCTTTCAATACAATGCCTTCGCCGGTGATCGGGCCGTCACCTATCTGCAGGGCCTCAAGGCGGGTGATCAGCCGGGCACGTTCCTGCTGGTGGGCGCCAATGATTCGCCGGGGCCCAAGCCCCTTGGCCTCTCCTATCTCGGGCCGCTGGATCGCTCGACAAATTCCGCCGCCAACAACAGCAACGGCTCTGGTGACTGGTATGAGATCGCCGTTCCCGGCTCCTATGGGGCGGCGGGTACCAGCGTCTATGGCCCCGACAATCTGGGTGGTGGGCTCGTCAACTACGTCGGTGCCTACACCAGGAATCTGGGGCGCAAGACCCCAACGCCTGACAATCCCAGCATCGTGGGCTTTGCCTACACCGGTGCTCTTGATGGTTCCACCAAGCGTGGCTTCCGCAAGGTGCAGGGCAAGGTGGTGGATCAGGATGGCGACAAGGTGGGCGGTACGTACACCTTTGTTCACTCCGTGGACGGAGGGCTCGCGGTAGGCAATACGGATCTTGCCGATGTGGACGGCAGGACCGGTTATTTCAGTCTGAAGTCCACGGCATTCCTGGTGAGCCTCGCCACCGGCAAGCAGAAGCGCATTGCGTTCCCCAGTGATGATCAGGATGATCGAGACCTGATCACCCATACGGCCTACGGCATCTGGTACAACGGCAACGGCAGCTACACGATTGCCGGAGGGGCTGGCAAGGTGCTCCAGTCCGGGGATGGGGTGCAGGCAGGGGCCGGCTACCTCATCGATTACGACAGCGTGACCGGCACGTTTTCCAACTACACCCAGTTCACATACAACAACCGCAAGCGCACCGATCTGGTGACGCATTTCGAGGGCATTTACCGCGATGGCAGGGGGCGTTATTGGATGCCGGCTACGTCGGTTTCGCTCAATGATGACGATGACCTCAGCCAGGCTTCCGTGGTGATGGTGAAGCGCCGCAGGTCAGGGGGATTTCGCGATGAAGCCCGCTGGCAGACGCTGGATGTGCGCGAGGACGGAACCAAGACCGAGAGCGTGCTCACCACGGGGAATTCCTTGTATGGCAACACCGTTGTCGGCTTTGCCAACTATCCGAAGTCCAACGGCGGTGTGCGCCAGGCCGGTTATGTCTTCAAGGGTGACTGGCTCGATCCCGGCCTGGGGCTCTGAGGGATGCGCGGATGGTGCGCTCCCACGGGTGCCCGACGCCGGAGGTGATGGCACTCCAGCACCAGGAGCTGGTGGGGCCTGGTGCCTTGCCCGCCCTGGTTTCTGAGCGCGGTTGGAGCTGGTCGCTCTGCCGCCTCGACCGCGGGGATCCGCTGCCGCCGCTCCGACAGCCCGGTCAGATCCTGGTGGTGCTGGGCGGCACGATGGGCGTGGGTGATCGGGATCAGCCCGCCTGCCCTTGGATGCGCGATGAGTTGGCGCTGATCCAGGCGCGGCTGGAGGCAGGCGACCCGGTGCTGGGTCTCTGCCTGGGGGCGCAGATGCTGGTCCACGCTGCCGGTGGCACGGTGGAGCCCCTCCTGCAGGGACATCCCCCCCAGGCCTTGCCTGAGGTGGGGTGTGGGGCAGTGCAATGGCTCCCCGCTGCGCAGCAGGAGCCTGCCTTGGCGGGTCTCAACGCCTGCGAGCCGGTCTTTTTCTGGCATGGCGATCGTTGCCGGTTGCCGCCCCAGGCCACCCTGCTGGCCTCTTCCCTGGCCTGGCGGGAGCAGGTCTTCCGGCTGGGCCCCGCGGCATGGGGGATCCAGTTCCACGCCGAGATCACCCCCGCCCTGGCCCGCGCGTGGGTGGAGGCCGTGCCGGAGTTTGTGCAGCGGGCGCATGGTGCCGGTGGCGTGAGCCGACTGCTCAAGGATCTCGACAGCTGGGGCCCCCTGATCCAGCGCCGCAGCCAGCTCCTGCTCGGCCAGGTGCTCGACGCCCTGGCAGCTCGGGTGGATGCTCGGCCCTCACTCAACGCCCCCTGATGGATTCGAACCATCGACCGGCTGCTTAGAAAACTCAGGGTGTAATCCCTGTAATCCCATGCCGCATCTGGCAAGTGTGGCTCTAGTGCTTTGGGTGTGAGAAGGTATGTGAGAAGTTTTCCTGGTTTCACGCGCTCCGGGCGCCTGGGGAATCTCTGGACTTCGAGCAGCTGCTTCCGGGGCAGCTGCTCGATAGAGGGGGTTGGAGAGGCATGCGCGCATGCGCCCCGGAGGCTGCGGCGGAGCTAGAGGGCTGCGCTGGATGCGCTCACGCCCCCTCCCCCTTATTCAATGGAAGGGCCGGTTCCTTGAGCAAGGCGAAGGCTTGATCAAGGTTCCCGCGGAAGTGCACCTTTCGTGGTGCGGCGCCAAATCGCCAATCGCTTTGATCGCTCTTCTGCACAGCGTCGGGCTTGCCGATGTCAGCCGTGCCACAAGTTCTGCGGGCACCGACAGGGCTCCGTTCGGCAACGGCCGTCCTTCAGCGTGCCACGGCTGTGCCGTGGCGTGCATCGGCCAGCCGCCGCCGCCCTCCGCTCTGGGGCCGGTGTGGGGTGGTGGGCTCAGCTGCTCTCCCGCGGCTGCGGTGGCCTTCGGGCTGGTCACCGGCGGTGGCTGCCATAGGTGCCCCAGCGTTTCTCTCGCAGCTGCGCGGCGGGGGGGTGATTCGGCCCAGATCTGATGGTCTTGATTCTCAGCGAGCCGAGGCTCCGCTATGGAGCTCAGCTTTTCGTAGATCCATTGCATTGCAGTGGTTCTGCCGCCTCCAGAGTGCATCTGTACTGGTAGAATAAGGGTTGCGCCAAAGGCCCCGAGTCCATCGCCTGCGGCAACTTCAACCCCTGATCTCGCCATCTCTGCCCTGTATCTCTGAGCGGTTGTGATGCCCCGATCAGTTGTCACTTTTGGCAGCTGATTCCATGGCTATCTGTCATTTGCTCGAGCCACATGCGGGCTCTGCTCATTCACTTTTGATTGCGGCTGGTGGCGGCCGCGATCTGGCCTGGCCGCATCAGCGGGTCGCCGCTGAGCTGCTCGCCCGTAGCGGCGGCCGGCTGGTGCACCTGCTGCTCCATGGCGGTGCCCGCGGCGCCGATGCCGCCATCGGCCGAGCGGCCCATCAGCTGGGCTGGTCGTCACTGGTGATGCCGGCCCAGTGGGAGCGCCGCGGCCGGGCCGCCGGGCCAATCCGCAATCGGGAGCTGCTTCAGCAGGCCATTGCCCGGGCGGAGGCTCACACCTCCCCTGGCTCGATCGCCTCGGTGCTGGTCGTGGCCTTCCCCGGTGGAGCAGGCACCGCCTCGCTTGTGCAGCAAGCCCGCCGCATGGCCGCCCGATCTCCGGTCCCGATCTCGGTGGCCCAGGTCAGTCCCTCGGCAGGGCTCTGGGCTGTTCCTGTCTCCGCCCGCTCCTGAAGCCTTGTGCGCCATCGGCGCTCCGTTCTGTTTCCGATCCGTTCATTCCCCCACACCCTCATGGCTGTTCTCACCCCCATCCCCGCCTCCGCGCTGCCAAGCGCACCTCACGGTGCGACTGCAGCCGTTCAATCGGCTCCATCAGCGGCAGGTCTGGCCTGCTCACTCCAGCGATCTGGCTCTCTCTGGCAGCTGGGCATCGAGGCCCAGGAGCTCACCACCGCCATCGGCCAGCTGGCCGAGCAGCTGGAAACCGATGACCCCGAACAGCGGGCTTCAGCTCTGGCTGAGCTGGAGGCGGCACTCCTGGCAGAAGAGGGCAACAAAGTGGCCCTGGCCGCCAAGGCCGATGCCACCTGTTGGGTGATCGAGCATCTGCGCGGCCAGGCGGCCTACCGCCAGCAGCAGGCCAAGCGGCTCACCGATCTGGCCCGCTCTGATGCCAGTCGGGCCGATGCCCTGGAGGAATCGCTGGTGTTTGTCATCACCCAGCTGCAGCCAGCCGCTACCCGCTTCTCCTTCCCGAATCACGAGCTCAGCAGCCGCAGGTCTTCGGCTGTCGTGATCGACGACGAACAGGCCCTCGATTCCGAGTGGCTCACCGTCACCACCACCAGCAAGCCCGATAACACTGCCATCAAAGAGGCCCTCAAAGCCGGCCGCCAGATCACCGGCGCCCAGCTTCTATCCCGCCGCTCCTGGCGCATCCACTGAGGGGGCCGAGCCCCCTTTCACGTGGGTCCGTTTCAGGTACGGGCCCACACCCCTTCCACCCAAATCCCTTCTCACATCGCAGCATTTTCATGGCCACCGCTGTCTTCTTCCCTGAACAGATCGCTGCCCTTTCCGCTCCACTCGATCGCGCCAAGGTCCAGACCCGCAGCCAGGCCGGGCGGTCCCTGGCCTACCTGGAGGGTTGGCAAGCCATCGCCGAAGCCAACCGCATCTTTGGCTTCGACGGCTGGCAGCGCGAAACCATCGCCGTGCAGTGCGTCTCTGAACGCGAACGCACCCTGGGCAGCGGCAACCGCGCAGGCTGGGGTGTCACCTACACCGCCCGGGTGCGCATCCGCGTCGGCGATGTCATCCGCGAGGGCAGCGGCGCTGGCCACGGCATCGACGCCGACCTGGGCCAGGCCCACGAGTCCGCCCTCAAGGAGGCCGAGACCGACGCCATGAAGCGGGCGCTGATGACCTTCGGCAATCCGTTTGGGCTGGCGCTCTACGACAAGCAGCAGCGGGAGGTCACCAGCTCAACCGCTCCCACGTCAGCTCGCCACATGCCGGCACTTCAGCGCAACAGCGCCGCTACCGAGCAAACAACAGAGGTGGGCCTGGAACC
>Ga0194123_10001473_pt1 | contig 35513 bp, 30 predicted proteins | sample TA2MahsurfametaG_5_FD_155479 | JGI IMG/M metagenome (GOLD analysis project Ga0194123, IMG submission 155479) | Freshwater microbial communities from Lake Tanganyika, Tanzania - TA2015023 Mahale A surface | ecosystem: Environmental > Aquatic > Freshwater > Lake | place: Tanzania: Lake Tanganyika... | reverse complement strand
GTGACGAGCAATGCACGCACGCCGGATTCGATCGCGAGTTGCTGGATCGATGGCCGGTCGCCGCAGATGACGAGAAAGCGTCGGATGCTGCCCTCGCGCTCGGCTTGGAGCAGTCGTTGCCTGACCGTGTCGATCGACGACGCGCCGACGAGCAGCAGCAGGTCTTCCTCTTCATCGGGCGGTTTGCCGCCATTGGGCAGGTCCGCCTGCAGGGTGGTTGCGATGTGCGAGAGTGACGCGTGGACGGTGCGCACGCCGACGCCGCTGGTGTCGCTGGGCAATAGAAGACGCAGCAGGTCGATGTAGCGGAGGATGCCGCAGAGGGTTCCCTGAGCGTCTTCGACCGGCACGCAGCGCACCTCGGCTTCGAGCATGCGGCGGTAGGCGGTGAGGAACGTGTCGGAGTCGGTGAGTTTGATGACGCTGCTGCGCAGGATCATGCCGGCGTTAGTGCGCACGTCGGTGACGAGCTGGGGCATGGTGATGCCTGCGCGTTCGAGCACCCATTTCGTGCGGTGCGAGATCTCGCCGCAGCGTGCGGGCAGCGCCTCGGGGGTTTCACCGGTGGCGCGCAGCAGTGCGGCGTAGCCGATGGCCGAGCAGATCGCGTCGGTGTCGGGATTTTTGTGACCGATGACGTAGAAGGGCGACATGGTGGGGCTCCGGCTGGGGTGGATCGATGTCGGTGGGCGGAATGTCGGACAAGTCGGCGGTGCGCCGCGATCGCGTGATTCCGGCGTGTGCGGGTCACATGCGATCCGGGCAGCGGATGCCGAGCAGGCCGAGGCCGGTGACGAGAACCCGTGAGGTGAGATCGCACAGTGCGAGGCGGCTGGAGCGCACGGGTTCCGGCGAACCGAGGACCGGGCAAGCTTCGAAGAATGAGTGGAACGCGCGGGCGAGTTCGAGCAGGTGGTTGGCGAGCAGGTTCGGGCGGAAGTCGTCGATCACGGCGGGGACGACTTCGCCGAAGCGCAGCACGAGTCGGGCGAGGTGGAGTTCCTCCGGTGTCCCGAGTGTGATGCGGGCGGCGGCGACGTCGAAGGAGGCTTCGAGTTTGCGGAAGATCGAGCGGATGCGGACGCTGGAGTACTGGAGGTAGGGCGCGGTGTCTCCTTGCAATGCGAGCATGCGGTCCCAGGCGAAGACGTAATCGGTGAGGCGGTTCTGCGAAAGCTCGGCGAATTTTACCGCGCCAATGCCCACGATGCGCGCAGTGGCGGCGGCCTCGTCGCCTTGCAGGTCCGGATTTTTTTCGGCCACTGCTTTTGCCGCGCGTTCGACCGCCTCGTCGAGCACGTCGACGAGCTGGACGTTGTCGCCGGTGCGCGTCTTCATCAGCTTGCGGTCCTCACCGAGGATCGATCCGAACGCGACGTGGCGGAAGTCTCCGGATTTCCCCCAGCGTCGCGCGGCCTCGAACACCTGGCGGAAATGCAGCGTCTGAGGCACGCCGACGACGTACCAGACGTGGTCGGCCTTCCATTGGTCGATCCGGTGTTCGATCGTGGCGAGGTCGGTGGTGGCGTAGAGGAATCCTCCGTCGGCCTTGCGGATGATTGCGGGGTTGTCCGTCCAGCCGCCGGACTTGTGCACCATGAACGGGTCGTCCTCCGGCGGGCGCGAGCCGTCGGAGAAGACGCACACCGCGCCGTCACTGGTGCGGGCGATGCCGCGCTCGAGAAATTCGTCGACCAGCCCGGTGAGACGGTCGTTGTAGGAACTTTCGCCGAGCCAGTGATCGAAGCGGACGTCGAGTCGATCGTAGATGTCGCCCAACCCTTGTTTCGACAGGTTGACGCATTGCCGCCAGATTGCGAGGTTGTCCTCATTGCCGGACTGGAGTTTCACCAGCTCGGCGCGGCAGGCGTCCATGACCGCCGGGTCAGCCTTGGCGGCAGCATTCACCTCGCGGTAGACGCGCAGCAGCTCGGCGATCGGATCGGCCTCGAGCGCGTCGCGGTCGAGCACGGATTTCCATCCATGCAGGATCATGCCGAACTGTGTGCCCCAGTCGCCGATGTGGTTGTCCGCGATGACGCGGTAGCCAAGGAAGCGTGCGATTCGGCAGAGCGCATCGCCGAGGATCGTCGAACGGATGTGGCCGACGTGCATCGGCTTGGCGACGTTGGGCGCGGAGAAATCGATCACCACCGTGCGTCCTGTGCCGGTGGCGGGCACGCCGAGCTGCGGATCGGACAGAAGTGCCATGCAGCGCGCGGCATACGCTTGGGGAAGGATGCGAAAATTGATGAAGCCCGGCCCGGCGATGTCGGCGGTGGCGAGTCCGTCGAGATCCAGATGGTCGACGATGCGCGCTGCCAGTTCCCGCGGATTTTGCCCACCGACCTTGGCGAGCACCATGGCGGCGTTGCTCTGGTAGTCGCCGAAGCGGAGGTCGGCGGCGGCCGTGACGTCGCCGCGTGTCTCTCTGCCGAGCACTTCGCGCAGCGCGGCCGTGAGGCGGGATTCGAGTTCCTCGGGCAGGGTCATGAAGGGATGGAAGTGGGCTGGATCAGGCGTCATTGGTGCCGTTGCGATACGGTCTCGCTTCGAGGATGGCGAGGACTTCATCGCGGGTGGCGGCGGCGGCGAGCTGGCGGCGCACTTCGGAATTGGCGAACAATTTGGCGATCGCCGCAAGGGTGCGCAGATGCAGCTGGTACTGCTTGCGCGGCACGAGGAACAGGATGATGAAGTGGACCGGCGCGTTGTCGATGGCCTCGAAATCGATGCCGGTGATCGAACGGCCGAACACAGCGACGACTTCGTCCAGCTCATCGGAAAACGCGTGCGGGATCGCGACGCCGGATCCAATGCCGGTGCTCACCTGATCCTCGCGCGCCTTGAGCGCGGCCAGCGACTCGTCGCGCAACGAGGCGGGTAGCAGGCTGGTGTCCACGAGATGGTCGACCAATTCGACGATGACCGACCCATGACCCTCGGCCTTGAGGTCGAGGATGATCTGGTCGGCGCTCAGCAAATTGGACAGCTTCATGCGGTGTGGACGGCCGCTGTCAACCGACCGCGCGGGGCGTAGTGGGTAGCCCGTGGGGCGCTGGCTGACAAGCCGATTTCGGGACTTGCCCGCGCCGGATCACTGGAAAAAACCGCGGAAGCGCTCGATTTCGCGGCGGTGTTTCTTGGTCGGGCGCCCGGCTGGGGCATCGCGCCGGGCTTCATGCCATGCGAGCTGTTGCGCATGCACTCCGGCAGGCGTGAGGTCATCGTGGCACGTCCGTGCCTCAGCTGCCGCGACGCGGCGCTCGATCACCCGCAAGACCCGCACCATGCGCAGTCCGGGTCCTGCGGGAAAGGGGACCTCGAGTTCATCGCCGGGATGGAGGGTGGAGGCGGCCTTGAGCGCGTGGCCCCGACGTTTGACCTTGCCGGCGGCGCAGGCCTCGGCCGCGGCCCCGCGCGTTGGGAACAAGCGCACAGCCCAGAGCCATTTGTCCGCACGTGCTTCGTCGCTCATTTCACCCGGCTTCTAGCGCTGCGGATCTGACCCGCAAGGCAAGAATCACGGGAAAATCAGGGTATAGCAGCACGCTGGACCACAGCTGGCGTGCCCATTTCCGCGCAAACATGGCTTGATTCCCGCGCGCATCTCCCTAAAACGCCCATCCCTCATGCCGGACGCCGCACGCACGCTCAAATTTGCGATTCCCAAAGGCAGCCTCCAGGAGCCCACCCTCGAGCTTCTCTCCAAGGCGGGCTACGAGGTCTATGTCTCATCGCGCGGCTACCGCCCGGCGTCGAACGATCCCGAACTCGATCTCTACCTGATCCGCGCCCAGGAGATCGGACGCTACATCGGCCAAGGATTCATCGACTGTGGCATCACCGGTCTCGATTGGGCGCACGAAAATGATGTGGAACTCGTCGATCTCGCCGAGTTGCCCTACTCGCGCGCCACGACGCGGCCGACCCGCTGGGTGCTCGTCGTTCCGGAAGATTCACCAATCCGCAAGCCCGAGGACTTGCAGGGCAAACGCATCGCCACCGAAGGGGTCGGCATCACCCGCCGCTACCTCAAGGCACGGGGCATCGAGGCCGAGGTCGAATTCTCCTGGGGTGCCACCGAGGTCAAAGTGCCCGACCTCGTCGACGCGATCGTCGACGTCACCGAAACCGGATCGTCGATCAAGGCGAACCGACTGCGGATCGTCGATACGTTGCTCGCCTCGTTTCCCCACTTTTATGCCAGCCCCGGTGCCGCGACTGATCCGTGGAAGCGCGAAAAAATGGAGCGGATTTCTTTGCTGCTCAAAGCAGCTTTGGGGGCCCGGGGCAAGGTGGGGCTGAAGATGAATTTGCCGCAGGACCGCTTGCCGGAGCTGCTTCAGGCACTGCCGTCCCTGCGCCGTCCCACGGTTGCCAGCCTGTCGGAATCGGGCTGGGTCGCCGTCGAGACGGTGATTGACGAAACCATCGTGCGCGACATCATCCCCGCCCTCAAGCTCCTCGGAGCTGAGGGCATCATCGAATATCCCTTGAACAAGATTGTTCCCTGATCCCAAGATTTCCCCCCCCGATCCACAACCCCGACTCAGACGCCATGGGCTCCATCAAGAAACGCCGTAAAACCAAGATCAACAAGCACAAGCGCAAGAAGCGCATGACGCAGGACCGCCACAAGAGGCGTCTGCGCTACAAATCTTGATCCGCGCCAGACTCGCGCGCGCAAACGCCGGTGCCCGGACACGGGTCCGGCGTTTTGCATGGAATGGATGATCCCCGGTGCGGAATTCGCCATCGATCCGCTTGTCGAGGATTTCCGGTTGATTCCAGTCCGTTGAAACAGGACAGTATTCGCAGTGATCGGCATTGGTTACGACGTTCACCGGTTTGTAGAGCATCGGCCGCTCGTGCTGGGAGGCGTGACGATTCCCCATCCACTTGGCCTCGACGGCCATTCGGATGCCGATGTGCTTTGTCACGCGGTGGCCGATGCCGTGCTCGGCGCGATGGGCTTGCCGGACATCGGCCATTATTTCCCGCCGGGCGAGCCGTCATGCAAGGGGATCCCGTCTCTGGACATTTTGAGGCGCTGTCGGGAACTGGCCGACGCAGAGGGCGTCCGCATTGTCAATGTGGATGCCACGCTCATCGCCGAGGCACCCAAGGTCCTGCCCTACCGCGAGGCCATGCAGGCGAATATCGGTGCGGCGCTGGGCATCCTGCCGCGGCGCGTCGGGATCAAGGCGACTACGAACGAGGGGATGGGCTTCGTCGGCCGCTCCGAAGGCATCGCGGCCATGGCGGTGGCGCAGGTTGAGGATGCGGGTAGTCAGGCAGTCGGGGAGTGAATCGCTCAGACTGTGAAGCTCGGAGGGGGCTCGCAGGGGGCAAGTGGAATAGTACCTCCCTCCATGAGCATTTGACCGTCGGTTTCTGATAAAGGGTCTGTCCCTTTATCATGGTTCTCGGCAAGGTGCAGCGTGACCCGGCCGACCCTCGCCCAGCGTGGCGCATAGGCATCGAGAAACGCCGCCAACCCACCCGACTCCGCCACCCGCGCGGCCGTCCATTCGATCATCCGCTCCCACTGTGCCGCCAGCACATCCGGCGCGAGATACTCGCCGCCCGGCATCGGTGGAGCATTGAGCACCCACTCGACCCACTGCGATGGTGATGGTCGCTCGATTTCCTCCACGGTAAAATCCACCCCTTCCGGCAAATGGCAGACTGCCCGCAGGAATGCCGCCGCCACATCATGCCAGAATCCCAGCGAAGCACCGCCACACTCCGGCACGCCTCCCGCCGCCAGCGCCACCATTCCCGCCGCTTCGTGCTCCGCGAAACGGAATGCCAACGGGTTTTTCCTCCCTCCATCCGCCACCACATGGCCGTGCGGCGTGATTCTCAACTCCATGGCATTTCCCGGCAGCAGATGTTGAAGTGTTGGATGCCATTTTGTGCCTCTGCGTGCGACCCGGCAGCCTTCTTGGCGAGCCTCAGTTTTTGCAAAAATCCGATATTTGATGGGTTTTCGCCTGGATTCTGAGGCTGGCGGTCCCGGCAGGAATCGAACCTGCATCTACGGCTTCGGAGGCCATCGTCATATCCATTGGACCACGGGACCAGTGTGGTGTGTGTCGGCGGAAAACGGAACATGCACCGCCAGATGCCACCTTGGCAAGGAGAAGCAGGGGTGATGGCGACGTCAGCCCGGCAGCTTCCACGGCGCGCGCATTTCCTCGCCCATCATCGCGCTGGCCTCGGCATCGTCGGCGATTTGCTGGGTCTCCGGGTTCCAAACGATTTTTCGCCCGGTGACCGAGGCGATGTAGCCGAGGTGGCCGGGGGTTTGCGAGCGATGGGCGGTCTCGATCGGCGTGATGGTGCGCTGACGGGATTTGACGCAGTCGAGGAAGTTGCGGAAATGGTTCTCGCTCTTGTTAAGCGGCACCTTGAGGTCGCCCTTCTTGTCGCGCTCCTGAATGTCGCGCAGCCATTCGGTCTCGGAGGCCTTAAAGACATCGCGATCGACGTGGACCCAGCCGTCGGCGCCGATCCATTTCGCGCCGGGCTGGATGTCGGCGTGGCCGCCGGCGATGACGAACTCGACACCACCGGGATACACGCATTCGACGCGGTATTTGGTCGCGGTGTTCCATACCGCTTCCTTGGGCGGGAAATCCGCGGTGGCAGTGAGTTCGAGCGGGCCGATGCGGTCGTCGGGGCCCACGCCGGATTCCGAATTGGCGAGTCCCCAGTGGGCGATGTCGCAGTGGTGGCCGATCCAGTCGATGAGCTGACCGCCGCCGAAGTGGTAGTTCCAGCGCCAGTTGCGGTGGAAGCGGCAGATGTTGAACGGGATCACCGGACGCGGTCCGCACCACAGGTCGTAGTCGACACCTTCGGGCACGGGTCCGTCGAGTTTGTCGTTGCCGGTGCGGCCGAAATCGAAGTGTCCGCTCGGCAGGCCGACTTCGACGCGGCGGATCTTTCCGGCATAGCCGTTCTGCACGAGTTGGGCGGCCCAGCGGAAGCGTGCATTGCTGCGCTGCCACGATCCCGTCTGCCAGACACGCTCCTTGGCTTGCACGGTGCGCACCATCGCGATCCCCTCGTTGAGCGTGCGGGAAAGCGGTTTTTCGCAGAAGATGTCCTTGCCGGCCAGAGCCGCGGTCATCGCGATGATCGAGTGCCAGTGGTCGGGAGTCGAGATCGCGACGGCATCGATGTCGTCCCGCGCGATGAGTTCGCGGAAATCGCGGAATGCCTTGCAGTCCTGGTTGCCGTATCTCTCGTTGACCATTGCAACCCCCTTGTCGAGGGCGCGCTGGTCGACGTCGCAGACGGCGATAACACGGCAGTCATCCTGGCCGAGGAAGGACGGCAGGTTGGCAAGGATGCCCTGCATGCCGAGGCCGATGCAGCCGATGGTGATTTTCTTCGACGGTGCGTCCTGGCCGAGAATGCGGCTTGGAAGAACCAGTGGCGCGCTGGCTCCGGCGAGGATGAGTTTGAGCGCGTCCCTGCGGGGATGGAGTGGAGAAGAGTTCATGCGATGGCTTTCGGAATCATGGAGATGCATTCGCGGTCATCAAGCGGATCCTCTGAAAATCCGCGTGATGGCTCGCGTCGGCAGCCAGTTCCGTGATGGCCGCGTAACGAGCCGGAACGCGGCATTGCGCGTGTGGGCCAGATCGGCGAGAGTCCCGCAATGGATCCGTGCAGCAGGCGTCGGTTTCTCGCATCGTTGGCGGCATCATGGGCCGCCGCAGCCGCTGGCTGCGCGCCGGGGATGCGTCCGGTGCTCAATCCGGTGGCGGCGGGGGCGAAGGGTGAGACGTTTGGTTTCCGCAAGTGGGTGGATCCGCACGCCGATCCTGACGTCATGCTCATCGGGATCCACGGATTCTGCGGATCGTCGGTCGATTACACGAATCTCGGTGAACACCTGCTTGAGCATCAGCCGCGCACGGGGTTGTACGCGTATGAGTTGCGCGGCCAAGGCAGCGATCCGATCCACCAGCGGCGCGGCGACATCGGCAGCGCCCGCGAGTGGTGCCGCGATCTGCTCGAGTTCACGCGGCTCGTGCGCTCGCGACATGACGGTGCGAAGGTCGTGTGGTACGGCGAGAGCATGGGTGCCTTGATTGCCGCGCATGCGTGGCGTGAGGCGCCGGCGGCTGATCCACCGTGCGACGGGTTGGTCTTCTCCTCGCCGATCGTGCGGTTTCGCGACGACATTCCGGCGTGGACGCCCGGACTGGTGCAGGTGGCGGCGACGACCTTGCCTTTGGCGCGCGTCTCGCTGGAAACGCTGATGGGTGGACAGCAAGTGCGGGTCACGCAATCCGCCGTGCATGGCGAGCAGGTGAAGGCCAATCCGTATCATGTCGACCACTACACGCTGCGGCTCATCGGCACTCTGGCGCGGTTGATCGACGGCATGAATGGATGTGCGCCGACGTTCCGGGTGCCGGTGCTGGTGCTTCACGGCGGTCGCGACTACTTCAACAACGATGCCGATTTGCGCGGGTTTGTCGCGAGAATGCCGCGGGAGGCTGCGTCGACTTACCGGCACTATCCCAAGGCGTATCATTTGCTGATGTACGATGAGCGGCGCGTGGCGGTGTTTCGGGACGTTCGTCGCTGGATTGCGAAACTGCGGGCCGGGAGGCTTGGAAAATCGGCGAAAAACCGCCGCGATTCGACTTGACCCGGGTGATCCGGCGTGCATGCTTCGCGCCCCCGCACCCCGTAACCGATCACGCCATGGCCCGTATCTGCACCATCCGAGGAACCCAAGTCCGCGTCGGCGGAAGAATCCACCGTTCCGGCCTGGCCAAGAAGAAGGGCGGCATCGGTCGACACGTCACCAAGGTCGTCAAGCGCACGATTTCGCCGAACTTGCAGACCAAGCGCATCTGGGTGCCGGAATTCGGTCGCTACGTGAAGCTCAAGCTGAGCTGCCGCGCGCTGAAGACGATCACCAAGAACGGTGCGCTCAATACGTTCAAGAAGGCGGGCTTGATCTGAGGTCGGCACATTCCCCCGCCGCAGCGGTTTGTTCACGCGGCGGTCTCATTCCACGACGCACGGCATCAGCGCGCCGTCGCTCATGCCGTGGATTTTTTTCTTGTCGGCCGGCACGAGGGTTGCGAGGCAGCCGCCAAAGGTGGTGATGCCCTGGTCGTCGGTGAAAAAATACGGGCAGAGCCGGACGCGGCCGCGCATCCGTTCCACCGTGCCGTCATCGCGGAAGACCGGGTGTTCAACGATCCGTCCTTCGTGGAATTGCTGCAGGATCCAAGGCTGGGTGTGCGCTTGTGCGAGCGCATGCCGGAGGTGGGTGGCCCAGCGGTCCTGTGCTTCGTCGTGACCGATGACCACACCGCGGGACCCCCAAGCGGTTTCGTGGAATCCGCTGATCTTGAGCACCAAGCGTCGCTCGCGTTGGCTGAACGTGGCGACTTCGTTCCAATCGTGCGCGTCGAGTCGGGGCAGCGACGCATGGGCTGGCAATGGCGCGGGATCGAGCACCCATCCGAACGGAGTGAGTTCGCGCAGCCGTCGCAGGTGGCTGCCGCGCAGGGAAGTCTCCCACACCTGTCGCAATCCGGGTGACCACAGCAGCGCGAGCCAGAGCTTTTCCTCAAGGTGGGGTTTGAATGGCGGGGTGATTCGCGCGCGGTGTTCCGCCGCGGCCTCGGCCACCGTTTGTGCGCAAGGGACGGACTGCCAGTCGAACAACTCGAAAAACCGGTACATCGCGCGTCCGTCGGGCGCGTGGGATTCCGCGTCGGCCACGCTCCATGCTTCACCGAGCTGGTCCGCCAGCCACTCCATCTCCGGTCGGTAGTCGGCCGCCTCGCGAGAAACCAGCACAACACCGCCGTCGGGCAAGAGCGAGCGAAAGCCCTTGATCATTCCATCGGCTCCGCCGAGCACGTCGAAGCCCGCCGCTGCGTAAACCTGCGAGAGCCATGCCGTCACGCCGATGCCGCCCGGCACGCTGTCGAGTTCGGTCATGCGCAATCCGTCGTCGGCAAGGATCAGGTCGGGCCGGATCACGCGCGGAAACTCACAGTCAACGCCCTCGGCGCGTTGCTCGCGCACCAACCACGGCGGCTTGCCGGCGTCGAGCATCGCGGCGATCCAGCCGGGAAGCGCACCGGCGGCGCTGCGGCGATAGATGGAGTCGCAGGCTTGCTGGAAGCGCACGAGTGGATGACCGAGCGCCATCATTCGCCGCGCCTCGCCGCGAGTGAGTCGGAGCGGCTCGGGCGACCATCGCCAGGATCCGCCGCCGAACAATCCTCGCTGCGGCAGTTGCCGGCGCAATGCGTCGAGATCGATGCCCATGATCGCCGCGGCATTCTTTCATGGGGCGATCCCGCTTGCCAAGCGGGATCCAGTGCATGCGGATTCCTTCATGTGGTGCGGGCGCTGTGTTGCGGTGGACCGGTGCGAGGTGCGGGAAATCCGGGATTTACATCCGTTGGATGGCGCGGTTTGCTTGCCGCGTGTCGTTCGATTCCCGTCAGGATTTCGCGCTGGCGTTCCTGAGCATCCTCTTCGAAGGGGCGCCGTTCATTCTGCTTGGCACGCTGATCAGCGGCTTCATCGACGTGTATCTGCCGTCCGGCGCGATGGACCGGTTTCTGCCGCGGCGTCGTGTGCCCGCGGTGCTTGTCGCCGGATTGCTCGGTGCGGTGTTTCCCGTATGCGAGTGTGCGGTGGTGCCGGTGATCCGTCGGCTCGTGCGCAAAGGGCTGCCGGTGTCGTGCGCGCTCACCTACATGCTCGCCGCGCCGATCGTCAATCCAGTGACGGCGCTGAGCACCTGGAAGGCCTTTCAAGGCCAGTACCCGGAGTGGATGACCGCATCCCGCCTGCTGCTCGGTTTTCTGATGGCGGTCGCGGTCGGGCTGGTGGCATCGAGACTGCCTGCCGCGTCGATGCTCAAGCCGAAGGTGCTGGACCGACACGATGACGCTGCGCCATCCGATGTGCGGGATCCGCAGGATCATGCCCACGATCCTGCGCATCGTGACGAGACGTGTTGTCATGAAGCGGGTTGCGGTCACGCGCACGACGAAGTCCCCGGTGGCCGCATGGTCGCCGCCTTCCGTTCAGCGATGAGGGACTTCATCGACGTCGGGGTTTACTTCGCGATCGGCGTGTCGATCACCGCGTTGTTCAACACCGGCATCGCGCCCGGCGCCGAGTGGCTCGACGGGCTTGCGGGCGACCGCTTTCTCGCGCCGATGGCGCTGATGGTGCTCGCCTTCATTCTCAGTCTGTGCAGCACCTCCGACGCCTTCATCGCGGCGACACTCGACAAGTTCGCGTGGTCGGCGAAGCTCGCGTTCCTCACTTTCGGGCCGATGATGGATGTGAAACTCGTCTTCCTTTACCAATCGGTGCTGCGGCGGCGGTTCATCCTGATCTTGGCGGCCGGTCTCTTCGCCGCAATCGGATCGGTGGCCATCGTCTGGCAGCAACTGTGGCCGAATTTGTCGTCGATGCCATGAGCGCTCCGGTCCGCCGCGTTCTGTTCTCGCTCGCGCTGCTGCTGTGGAGCGCGGTGATGCTGTACTTTCATTCGAGCGGCCGGATTCAAAAATACCTCGCACCGGATTTCCGGCCGATTTTGTTTGTTGGCGGGCTTGGCCTGGCGGTGGTCGGCTTGTTCAACCTGCTCACCGCGCGCGAGCCGGGTTCGTGCGGTCATGACGCGGCCGACGATCCGGGGCACGATCATGAGGCGACCGACCTGCATCCCGTCACCGCGTTGTTGCTGATGGTGTTGCCGGTCGGGCTTTCGGTTGCCTGGACGAAGGACGAGTACTCCGCGGCGGCGCTTGCGCGCAAAGGGCTCTACGACGCTCCCTCGCCCACGGCAGCACCGCTGCCCGCGATGATGATGCAGGCACAACTCGTGCGCGAGGACATCGAGAAGAGCCATCGCAAAACGCCCGACGGCTACCATGAATTCAACCTGCTCGAATTGTTTTTCGCCATCGGCGACCGGACTGTGCAGCCGCTCATCGACGGAATGAAGATCGAGACCGAAGGGCGCTGGGTGGACGAGAAGGCCAACAATCCGCAGGGAACGCGCAAGCGCCTGTACCGCCTGTTCATCACCTGTTGCGCCGCCGACAGCCGTGCGATCCCGATCGTGCTCGAATACGGCGCGCCACCGCCCGTGTTTCCCGAGAATGGCTGGGTGAAAGTGGCGGGAACGATGGGGTATCCGCTGGAAAACGGCGTGCTCCAGCCGGTGCTACGGGTCGAGCGCACGCTTGCGGCCGATCCTCCGTTCGAGGAACATTTCCTTCGCTACTGAGCGCCGGGCCGGGGTTGTCATGCTCCGGGCGCGGTGATACGCTCGCGGAACCAATTTGTCATCCGTGCGTTTCCATGTTTCCAAACCGGTTTCGCTCGTGCTCGGCGTGATGTTCATCGCGCTGTCGGCCGCGTCCGGTACGGAGGATCATCGCGACGAGTCCTTTGGCAAGTGGGCGTTGCTTTCTTCCGCCAGCCGCTCGCTCGTGCCGATCGAGAAAGTCCGTGTCGCGTACAGGTTCGGTCCGCTGCGGCGCGACGGCAAAGTCCTGGTGATGAACACGGCGAAGACGCAGGTTCGGTTCACCATCGGCAGCCGAGAATGCCTGATGAACGGACTCAAGTTCATCCTCACCGAGCCCGTGACCGAGCTTGCGGGATCTCCGCAACTCTCGCGCATCGACTTGGAAAAAATCATCAACCCGGTGCTGCGGCCGAGCCACATTCGTGACGCTGGAAATTTCAATACGGTGATTCTCGATCCCGGTCATGGCGGATCCGATCCGGGCGCGATCAACTCGCTTGGAACCGAAGCGACCTACAATCTCCAGGTCGGTCAAAAGGCGCGGGCGATGCTCGAGAAGTCGGACTACCGCGTGGTGATGACGCGCCAGTCCGACCGCTACCTCACGCTCCAGCAGCGGGTGGATCTCGCCAACGCGGTGCTCGGCAATGCCGTGTTCATCAGCATCCACTTCAATTCGGGAGGAGCCGATGCGCGAGGCATCGAGACGTTCACGCTTTCGCCGACCGGTGTGTCGCACTACGGTCGCGGTTTGCTCGCAAGCGATTTTTCCGCACGCACCGGCAATCGCCAGGACTCCGCCAACATCGCGCTGGCCACCGCGTTCCATGGTTCGCTCAAGCGGCGGCTCGGTGGTGATGCGAAGACGATCGACCGCGGCATCAAGCGCGCGCGGTTCACCGTGCTCTCCGGGGTGAGGCATCCGGCGATCCTGATCGAGGGTGGATTCATGAGTCATCCGCACGAGGCCCGCCTGATCGCCAACGACGCTTACCGCGCCGCGGTGGCCAACAGCATTGTCGATGCCGTCGCGAGATATCGCGCAGCGGTCACCCGCAAGCCAGTGGCGGCCACCACCACGGTGCGCTGATGTCCGCAGCGACTCCAGCCACGTTGCGCGCCGTGCCTCCGCGATTTGCCGAGGCGGCCGTCTTCTGGTTCCGGTTCGGCTGGATCAGCTTCGGGGGTCCCGCGGGACAAATCGCGCTGATGCATCGCGAGCTGGTCACCAAGCGCGGCTGGCTCTCCGAGCGCGGGTTTCTGCGCGCGCTCAATTTTTGCTCGATGCTGCCCGGGCCCGAAGCCCATCAGCTCGCGGTGTGGATCGGTTGGCGTTTGCATGGAATGCGTGGCGCGATTGCCGCGGGGACCCTGTTCGTGCTGCCATCCGCGCTGATTCTTCTCGCATTGTCGTGGCTCTACATGGTCGGCGGGGGAATGGACGGCGTGCAGGGGTTGTTTCGCGGACTGGCTCCGGCGGTGCTTGCGATTGTGTTCACCGCATGGAAGCGGATCGCTGGCAAGGCGCTCGACGACGGCTTCCTGCGTGTGCTTGCGCTCGCCGCGTTCGTCGCGCTCTTTTTCTTCGACGCACCTTATCTTGCGATCGTCGCCGCGGCCGCGCTCGCAGGACTGGCATCGTCCCGGTGGTTTGCGCGATCTCATGCATGCCCTGCCGATGCAGACGACCTGATGCCGACAGCCCGAATCCCGTCGCATCGACGCATGGCCCTGCTGTTGGTTGTCGGCATGGCGTTGTGGTGGATGCCTGTGTTGTTGGCCGGTTGGCTGGGTGGTCGGGATGGCGTGCATTTCCAAATGGGGCTATTGTTCAGCAAGGCCGCGCTGGTGACGTTCGGCGGTGCCTATGCGGTGCTTCCCTACGTTTCGCAAATCGCGGTCGGCCACCACGGCTGGCTGGACCAGACACAGATGATGGCCGGACTGGCGCTGGCGGAAAGCACGCCCGGGCCGCTGGTGATGGTGCTTCAGTTCGTCGGCTTCGTCGGTGCCTGGCAGCATCCTGGCGTGTGGTCACCCCCGGCGTCCGCGCTGGTCGGTGCCGCCATCGCCACGTGGACGACGTTTCTTCCCTCTTCGCTGATCGTGCTGTTGGCGGCTCCCTTTGTCGAATCGATCCAGCGTCATCGCGCGGTGGCTCTGGCATTGCGCGGCATCCAGGCCGCGGTCGCCGGAGTGATCCTCGATCTTGCCTGTGCATTCGGGTCGCATGTCTTGCGCGACAGCGACGGCGGCATCGATGGATTCGCGATCATCACCGCCTTGCTGGCCTGGCTGGCGATGGATCGATTCCGCATCGGCGTGGTTCCGGTACTCGCGGTTTGCGGCGCAACCGGGGTGGCACTGGCGCTGTTCCAGCCGGGCTGAGTCTCACTTCGCCGCTTCCGACTCGAGTGCCTTGAGCACATCGGCCGCCTGCCGTTCGGTCGAGGCTTCCAGCGAGCGCCAGACGAGTTTGCCATCCTTGAACAGGTAAGCCTGACGCTTCGCAAAGCCGAGCATCCTGGGCACGCCGAACGCATCGATCACGCGGCGGTCTGTGTCGGCGAGCAAGTCATAGGGCAGTTTGTGTTTGGTGCGGAAGGCTTGCTGGGATTCGGCATCATCGGCGCTCACGCCGAATATCCGGACGCCCTTGGCTTGCAGGGTTTCCCATGAGTCGCGCAGGCTGCACGCTTGTTTGGTGCAGCCCGGCGTGTCGGCCTTCGGATAGAAGAAAAAGAGGACGAAGCCGGAGGAAGCGACTTCGGCCAGCTTCACCGCCTTGCCATCGTGGTTGATCTGGGTCACCGCCGGGACGGCTGCGCCCGGTGCGAGTGGTTCCGCGGCCACGGCAGCGAGTGTGCCACCGGCAAGCAGGGAAGTGATGCGTGCGAACATGGAATTCATCGGGCACCACCATCGCACTCCGGTGCCGATGCGCAAGAAGCGAATCCATCGGGAAAAAGCGTCTTGTGGTCCGCCGCCCGCTGTGGGCAGGATTCATCCTGTCATGGCGCATCCGGTTGTCGAACAAGAGACCGTCTATCGCGGGATCCCGGCGTCGCCGGGCATCGCCATTGCGCCGGTTCATGTCGTCGCCCGCGGGTTTTCCGCTCCCGATGTGTATGAAATCGGCGAAGCCGAGGTGCCCGGCGAGCAAGAGCGTTTCCTGCGGGCCGTCCAACGCACCAAGCGCCAGCTCGTCGAGTTGCAGCAGCGGCTCGACAACCTGTCCGGCGGTGGCGAAGGCGGCATCTTCGAGGCCCATGCGATGATGCTCGAGGACAAATCGGTGATCGAGCGTGTGACCAAGGCGATCGCCAGCCGACTTCAGAACGCGGAGTTCGCCTACTACGCGGTGATGCAGACCTTTCTTGAGGCGATGCGCCGCGTGCCAGATCCGTTTCTGCGCGAGCGCACCGCCGACATCGAGGATGTCGCCCAGCGGGTGCTGCACAATTTCCAACCCGACAGCGATGCCAGCCATCCCGCCCCCGACGGTCGCCACATCCTGATTGCATATGACGTGCCGCCGTCCGAAGTGGCGACGATGGCGCGGCGTCATGTCGCCGGATTTGCCTCCGAGCAAGGCAGCGTCAATTCGCATGCGGCGATCCTTGCGCGCGCGTTCGGCACGCCGGCGGTCGTCGGCATCGAGGGTGCCGTCATCGGTGTGCGCGCGCTCACACCGGCGATCCTCGATGGGTATTCGGGCACGCTGATCCTCCATCCCACGCCCGCCACGCTCGAGCGCTACCGCAGGCTCGACGAACAAAAGGCGAGTGTGCGCAGCCGGATCGAATCCGAGCGCGGCAAAGCCACCGATACGCTCGACGGTCGTGCCCTCACGGTTTCGGCCAACATCGAGCTGGTCGAGGAGCTGGCCATCGTCAGGCACAGCGGTGCCAAAGGTGTCGGCCTTTACCGCACCGAATTCCTGCTGCTCAACGGCGGCGAAATGCCCGGCGAGGACCAGCAGGCGGCCGCTTACTCGAAGGTCGCCGCGGAACTCGCGCCGCACACCGTCACGATCCGCACGCTCGATGCCGGCGGTGACAAGCTGCCGGTCGAGCCGCTCACCGAACCCGAGCCCAATCCGTTTCTCGGCTGGCGCGGCGTGCGCGTCTCGCTCGCGCGGCCGGCGATGTTCCGCGAGCAAGTCCGCGCCGTGTTGCGGGCCAGCGCCCACGGCAAAATCGCCCTGATGTTTCCGATGATCTCCGGTCTTTCGGAAGTGCTGCTGTGCAAGGACGTGGTCTCGCGCTGCATGGAAGAGCTCGACCGCGAGGGCGTGCGCTTCGACGAATCGCTGCCGGTGGGTGTGATGATCGAAGTGCCCGCCACCGCGCTCTGCGCCGACCTGATCGCGCCCGAGGTCGACTTCTTCTCGATCGGAACCAACGATTTGATCCAGTACACCGTGGCGGCCGACCGGGTGAATCCGCATGTCGCGGATCTTTACCGGCCGACGCATCCCGCCGTGGTCCGGCTGATGAAGCGCACGGTCGATGCGGCGGCGGCCAACGGCATTCCCACTGCCGTTTGCGGCGAAATGGCCGGTGATGTCCGCTTCACGCCGCTGCTCATCGGGCTCGGCGTCGAGGAGTTGTCGGTGGGCCCGCAGCAGGTGTCGGAGGTCGGCCAAGCCGTGCGATCGCTCAGCTACGCCGAATGCGCCGCGATGAGCGACGAGGCACTCAAGCTCGGCCGCAGCGCCGCGGTGCTCGAACTTTGCCTGTCACTCGCCGGTAAGCGCTATCCCGATTTGCTGGAGTGATCGGGTGAAACGTGTGGGTCGTCTCAAGGAGCGAGGAGAGTAAAAGCTGACATGCTGAAACGCTGAAACTGTGAAATCAGAGGACCGAGTTTCAAGGTTCAAGTGGTCAGTTTCAAGAGAAGAGGAAGAACTCGCCCTCTGCCCTCTGCCTGCGTCCCTTGTCCTCTGATGACCGATGACCACTCACTCATCTCCTTTCTTCTTCACTTCTCACTCGGCACTGTTCATTTTCATTTACGATCCCATCAACCGCCACGCGGGACGCGCGGCGAGGCCGGCAGGATGCCGACGCTCCCCGGCTCCGCGCGCCTCGATCCTCTTCCCTAATCACCAATCACCAATCTCTCTTCATCCACTTCTCACTCGGCACTTTTTTCGCGTTTCTTTTACCCGCCCCGCGGGAAACGGTGCGTTGCCGGTAAGGATGCCAACGCTCCCCGGCGCTTCGCGCATTTCCTGGTGCTTGTTGCGCGCCCTTCAACCCTGGCTTTCGTGCGCGTGTTGCAGCGCCGCGGCGATGAATCCCGCGAAGAGCGGGTGGGGGTGGTTCGGCTTTGATTGGAATTCCGGATGGAACTGGGCGCCGAGGAAAAACGGGTGATCCGGCAATTCGATGATCTCCACGAGCCCTTGTTCGGCGGAGACCGACGAGACGGCCATGCCGGCTTGCTCGAGTCGCTCGCGGTAGTCCGGATTGAACTCGTAGCGGTGGCGGTGGCGTTCGTGAATGCGCGCGCGTCCGCCGTAGAGTTCCGAGGCGCGGGTGCCGGTGAAGAGGATGGATTCGGACGATCCGAGGCGCATGGTCGCGCCCATGTCCTCGATGCCCTGCTGCTCCTCCTGCAGGCAGATGACCGGGTGCATCGTGGTGCGGTCGAACTCGGTTGAGTTCGCGTCGGCGAGTCCGCAGACGTTGCGGGCGAACTCGATCGCGGCGATTTGCATGCCGAGGCAGATGCCGAGGTAGGGGATGCGTTGTTCGCGGGCGTGGCGTGCGGCGAGGATCTTGCCCTCGATGCCGCGGTCGCCGAAGCCGCCCGGCACCAGAAGGCCGTCGATCCCGCCGAGTGCCGCTGCCGCGCCGTTTTGTTCGATCACGCCCGAATCGATGCGGACGATCTCGACCTTGGTGTCGTGATGCGCGCCGGCGTGGATGAGCGATTCGTAGATCGACTTGTATGCGTCCTGCAGTTCGATGTACTTACCGACCACCGCGATGGCGACGCGGTGGCGCGGATGGATCACGCGGCCGACGAAGCGCTCCCAGTCGCGCAGGTCCGGTGACGGCGTGTGGCCGAGGCCGATCTTGTCGACGACGAGGCGGTCGATCTTGTCGCGCCGCAGGTCGAGTGGGCATTCGTAAATCGTGTGGTCGACGTCGCGGAAGGCGACGACGTTCTTCCGCTCGACGTTGCAGAACATGGCGATCTTGCGCCGGTTGTCCTCGTCGAGGTCGGCCTCGGTGCGGCAGATGATGATGTCGGGCTGGATGCCGATTTCGCGCAGCTTGGCCACCGATTGTTGGGTCGGCTTGGTCTTCACCTCGCCTGCGGCGCGGATGAAGGGCAGCAGGGTGACGTGGATGAAGCAGACGTTCTCCTTGCCGACCTCAAGCGCATACTGGCGCAGCGCCTCGAGGAACAGGAGTCCCTCCATGTCGCCAACGGTGCCGCCGATCTCGGTGATGAGCACATCGACCTCCGGGTGTTGTTCGCCGGCTTGGCGGATGCGGTCCTTGATTTCATCGGTGACGTGCGGAATGAACTGCACGGTTTTGCCGAGGTAGTCGCCGCGCCGTTCCTTGCGGATCACCGAGTCGAACACCTGGCCGGACGTCAGGTTGTTCATGCGCGAGAGCACGCCCGAGGTGAAGCGCTCGTAGTGGCCGAGGTCGAGATCGGTCTCGGCCCCGTCGTCGAGCACGTAGACCTCGCCGTGCTGGTAAGGCGACATCGTGCCGGGGTCGACATTGAGGTACGGGTCGAACTTTTGCATCAGCACGCGCAGTCTGCGCGCCTCGAGCAGCGTGCCGATCGACGCGGCCGCGAGGCCTTTGCCAAGCGAGGAAACGACGCCGCCGGTGACGAAGATGTATTTCATGGAATGGATGATCCGTTGTGGGGCCGGGCGAGCAGGGCTTCGATGTGGCGCGCTTGTTCGGGGGTGTCGACGCCCGGCGAGTCGTCGTCGGTGAGGATCACGCTGATGGATGCGCCGTGTTCGAGAGCACGGAGTTGTTCGAGTGATTCGGTCTGTTCGAGTGGCGACGGCGGCCAGGCGACGAAGCGTTCGATGAACGCGCGGGAGTACGCGTAGATCCCCTTGTGGCGCAGCACGGCGAGGCCCGGGACGCGGTTGCGGAAAAACGGCAGCGGCGAGCGCGAGAAATACAGTGCCCGGCCGTGGATGCCGGTGACGACCTTGACGACATCCGGGTCCTGCACGGCCGCATCGTCCGGATCGATCGCATTGGCGGCGGTGGCCATGTCCGGCGCGTCGTCGGTGGTGATCGCATCGGCGAGCCGGTCGATGAGCACGGGATCGACGAGCGGTTCGTCGCCCTGGATGTTGACCACGTGGGTCGCCTGCGGGATCGAGCGCAGTGCTTCGGCGATGCGGTCGGTGCCGCTCGGGTGGTCGGCGGAGGTCATCACCGCGGTGCCGCCGAAGCCCGCGACGGCATCGGCGATGCGTTGGTCATCGGTGGCGACGATGAGCGAGTCGAGCCGTGACGCCATCCGGCAGCGCTCCCAGACGTGCTGGACGAGCGGTTTTCCGGCGATGGGGTGGAGCGGTTTTCCGGGGAAGCGGGTCGATCCCCAGCGTGCGGGAAGCACGCCTGCGATGTGGCGGATGGCGATCGGCGAAAGCACGCAAGAGGAAGGTTGGGCGAGGCTAGGACGGGGATCGCTGGATCGACAAGAGCGGTTTCGCAAAAAAGAATGCTCTGACCTCGAGATGCGCGGATTCCGGATTCCCAGGCCGGGGCGCGATGCGATAGCGTCCGGTTTGGCGCGACTTTCGCCGGATGCGCGGGTTCTATCCTCATGGCCCCGGCTGCGCGGCAGGTCGGCCATGGATCCGATGAAGGAGCAGGAAATGCCTGACGCGGCCGACGACGCGACGGATCACCAGTTGATGCGGCTTATCGGCCGTGGTGACGAGTCGGCGTTTCGCGAACTCGTGATGAGGCATCAAGACCGGGTGGTGGGCACGGTAGCGAAGATGCTGGGCGACGCCGATGAGGCCCACGACATCGCCCAACAGGTGTTCCTGAGGGTCTGGCGTCATGCGCGGACCTATCGGCCGGGTGCGAAGTTCACGACCTGGCTGCTCACGATCACGCGCAATCTCGTCTTCAACGAAACGCGACGCCGCGCGCGCAGACGGGAGGTTTCCGCCGATGATCAGAAAGAAGGTCATCGTCAGCGTGAGATCGAGGACGACCCGCGCCGACGGCCCGACGCCGGTGTGCTGGAAGACGAGTTGCGGCGTTCGGTGGATGCCGCGATTGCCGCGCTGCCCGAGGCGCAGCGCATGGCGGTGGTGCTGAGGCGCTACGACGACCTGTCGTACGAGGAGATCGGCAAGGTGATGCAGTTGTCGGTGCCCGCGGTGAAGAGCCTGTTGTTCCGCGCGCGCGCGTCGCTGCGCGAGTCGCTGGCGGCGTATCTTGATGGATGACCGCTCATCGCTCCCGGTGGCCCGTGCCTTTCACGGAGGCATTCCGTGATTTCGGCGTTGTCGGCATCGCGTCGGCTGTCATGCTGACGTCCGTGTCATCCCGTTCCGCGCGTGCTGCCGGCATCCTGCTGCCCGTTTTTTCCACACGTCGCGAAGGCGACTTCGGCATTGGCGACACGCGCGGCCTGCGCGAGTGGATCGATTGGTCGGCCGATCACGGCGTCGGGTTCATCCAGTTGCTGCCGATCCACGAGCACGGCGCGGACGAGAGTCCGTACAGCGCGATTTCCTCGCATGCGCTCGATCCGATTCATCTGCCGCTCGACCGCGAGACGCTGCCGTGGTTGGGATTGGCGGACTTCGATCGCGCGCGGGTGCAGCTCGGCCGTGCGGCCGACGCGCCGTCGGTGGATTACGCGGCGGTGCGTCCGGTGAAGCGGCGCCTGCTCGAGTTGGCGTGGGCGCGCTTCGACGAGGCACCACAAGAGCTGGTCGCGGACTTCGCGCGGTTCCGCGATGCCGAGCGCGGCTGGCTCGAGGATTACGCGATGTTCCGTTATTCGATGGAACTGCACGGCGAGGATTGTCCGTGGGACCGATGGCCCGAGCATTCGCGCACTCCGGATGGCCTGCGCTCGCATCTCGCGCAACTGCGACGTGAGGATGCGGCGGTGGTCGACTACCGGCTCGGCTATTACGCTTTCGTCCAGTGGTTGTGTTTTCGCGAATGGCACGCGCTCCGCCGACACGCCGACGAGCGCGGCGTGAAGCTCATGGGCGATGTGCCGATCGGGGTGAGCTGGCATTCGTGCGACGTGTTCTTTCATCGCGATTTGTTCCATCTCGACTGGTGCGGCGGATCGCCGTCGGAAGGCATCAGCCAGCAGGATCCGTTTTTCCGCGAGTGGGGTCAGAACTGGGGCATTCCGCTCTACCGCTGGGACCGGATGGAGGCGGACGGTTTCCAATGGTGGAAATCGCGCATCGAGAGGCTCACCACCTGGTTTCACCTGTTTCGCCTGGATCACATCTTGGGATTTTACCGGATCTATGCCTTTCCGTGGCGGCCCGAACGCAATCACGAATTCGTCGGGCTCGATGCCGGGCAGGCGGCGGCGATCACCGGCGGCCGTCTGCCGCAGTGGTTTCCCCGGCCCGACGATACCGACGAACACCGCACCGCCAACCTCGCCGATGGCGATCGCCGCCTGCGCGCGCTGCTCGACGCGGCCGGCGATGCCGAAGTGATCGCCGAGGATCTCGGCTGGGTGCCCGATTACGTCCGACCCCATCTCGAGCGCCTCGGCATCGCCGGCTACCGGATTCCGCACTGGGACTGCGGGGCGGAGGGTCATCCCGCGCCGGGCTCCTGCTTTCCCGAGCTCTCGTTCGCCGCGTACTCGACCCACGACCACGATCCGGTGTGCGCGATCTGGCGCGGTTGCATCGCGACGATCCGCCGACACGAAGAGCATCCCGACGAGTCGAGTTGGTGGCAGGCCGATGGCGCCAGACACGCGCTGCGCGTGCTGTCCGAATTCGCGGGCATCCCGATCCGCGGCGTCGGCAGCTGGCCACCCTTCAGCGAGGGCGTCCGCCTGCGCCTGATCAAAGCCCTGCTCGACTGCCGCTCCCGCCGCGTCTCGCTGATGATCACCTCGCTCTTCGGTCTCGACCAACGCATCAATCACCCGGGCACCAGCGGTCCGCACAACTGGAGCTTCCGTTTGCCCTGGACGCTGCGCCAAATCGCCGCCGATCCCGCGCTCGCCGACGTCTGGCGAAAATTCGCCAACGCCATCGAACTGAGCGGGCGCAGGCCAATGCCCGGCGGAGCGTGAGGGGAAGGCCGCAGAGTGCGGACCAAGGGCGGAAGGGCGCAAGGGCGGAAATCGGCAAGGGCAGGTCACATTTTAATGAAATGGCGTCAATTCGGGTTGACACCCCCGGTACCACCTGATGTTTTCACCCCCGTCATTTCTGCGACTGAGTCTCAATAGCAAGAATTTGCAGAAGCCATGAATCCTGAAAAGAAGGGGACGAAACGAATCATGAAGACACCGAGAGATGTGATGAATTTGAGGTGGGGCTGGTGGTTGTGGGCGGGTTTGGGTGGTGCTTTGGCGGTGGTGGCATCGGCCCAAGACGTGTATCGGACCTTGGAGCCGATGAAGGTGGTGGGGGCTCGCGAGGAAGTGGTCGAGCTGCCGGGGTCGGCGGCGGTGATTGAGGCCGGGGAGTTTCGCGAGCGCGGCTACACCAACATCGCGCAGATTGCGGCGAAGGTGCCCTCCGTCTTTGTGCGCGACGAGGATGGGTTTGGTAATTTCCCGAATCTTTCGCTGCGCGGGGTGAATGGCAACCGCAGTGAGAAAGTGACCTTGATGGAGGACGGCATCCTGACGGCTCCCTCGACCTATGCCGCGCCCGCGGCGTACTATTCGCCGAAGGCCGCGCGGATGTCGGCGATCGAGTTTTTGAAAGGGTCGAGCCAGGTGAGGTATGGTCCGCACACCACCGGCGGTGTGGTGAATTATTTGTCGACTCCGATTCCGGGCAAGGACGACAAGCGGTTTTTCACCCGCGCGACCTACGGCAGTTGGAACACCTTCTTCAACCAGACCTCGTATGGTGGGACGGTCGCCACCGATGCCGGCACGGTGGGTTATCTGTTGGAGATGCACAGCCAGTTCAGCGACGGCTATCGCGACATCGACGGCAGTTCTGCCGACACGGGTTTCGATCTGGTCGAGCCGATGCTCAAGCTGGCGTGGCAGCCCGAAACCGTGCTCGATCAGCGCTTCGAGCTGAAGGTCGGCCACACGGATTTCGAGGCGAATGAATCCTATGCGGGCATCACCGTGCGGGACTTGCGCGACGATCCCGACCGCCGCTACGCGGCATCGCAATTCGATCATCACGACGCCGAGCAATGGCGGACGTATCTGAAATGGGTTGGCGCGCCCAGCGACACCCTGCGTTTCGAGTCGGCGGCCTACTTCAATTCGTTCAAGAGAAACTGGGACAAGCTCGACGGGCTGAGCGGTGCCGGACTGCGCACGAATGTGGGTCAGGCCCTGATGCACGCGCCATCGCTCGCGGTGCTGCAGGGCTTCGGCGCCGGGCGGATCTTCCGCCGCGATGCGTTCCGCGATCACGAAGCGTATGGCTGGCAGAATCAGGCGAACATCGGATTTGAAACCCGCGGCATCGGGCATGAGCTCGCGGTTGGTTTGCGCCTGCACTACGACCGCGCGGGCGGCACCAACCAGCAGATCTTCCACAAGTCGAATGGTGACGGCACCTTCGCTGCGGCCGATCGGCAGGCGAAGACTTCGGCCGGCCTGAGCGAGACCTTTGCCAAGGCGCTTTATATTGAGGATGAAATGAAGATGGGTGCCTTCACCCTGCGCCCCGGGGTGCGCTACGAGCATCTCGATGTCGGCAACACGACCGGCACGGGAGTCCACCGATCCGCCGACGAGCATCTGGTGATGGGTGGTCTGGGCGCGACTTATGATTTCGACGCTTCCCACTCGCTCTTCGGCGGCGTGTATCTCGGTGCCTCGCCCGCGAATCCCGCGGGATACCTCGGCGGCACCCAAAGCGAGGAAAGCCTCGGCTATGAATTGGGATACCGTTATCGGAACGAGGCGTTCCGTTCCGAGTGGGTCGCGTTCTTCACCGACTACGACAACCTGATCGCGCCTGAAGTGGGCATGGGAGGTGGTGGGCTGACCGCCAGCAAGAACGGCGGCTCGGCGGAGAGCATGGGTTTGGAAAGCATGGTGGAGTACGATTTCGGCAATGCCCGGGGATGGACCTATGGTTTGCCGGTCTATCTGAGCGCTACCTACACCAACGCCGAATTCGTCGGCATGAGCGGCAGCAGGTTGGGCAATGGCGCCGGTTTGTTCGCGGGTGCCGTGGATGGCAATGAGATTCCCTACATTCCGGAATGGAAGCTCGCCGCCGGGGTTTCGCTCGACGCGGAGCGGTGGTCCGTGAATCTCGACACCAGCTTCGCTTCATCATCCTGGGGCACGGGTTACAATGGGGATCCGCGGCTCAAGGACGACGGCACCGCGGACGATCCCACCGCCATCGATGGTGAGATCGATTCCTTGTTCCTAGTGGATCTGACGGGCCACTACCAGCTCAAGTCGGATCTCAAGCTGGTGGCGGGAGTTCAAAACGTCTTCGACACCCGGAAAATCATCAGCCGTGCCCCGCTCGGTGCGCGCGCCAACGCGCCGCGCATGATCTTCGCGGGCTTCGAATTGGAATTCTGAACGATGTCGACCATGCACCCGGCAATTGCGTTTCCCCTGGTTCCGATGCACGTTGGTGCTGCGGCTGCAGATCCTTCGCGCACCGCAGATGCGATGAGCGGAACCTTGCACGCGGTCCAGATCGTCACGCTGGCCGGATGGGTCAGCCTTGCCGGTGTGTGCGCGGTGGTGCAGACGGTCAAGCCGTGGCAAGCCATGCCGGCCCCTGCTGCAGAGGTGGTGCCCCCTCCGATCGTGCTCACCGACATCGTGATGGATGCGCCATCAGGCGATGCGGGTGAGGTGGTCCGGCCTGAAGGGCTGCCCGCATCGCCATCGACCGAGGATTGGTCGTCTCCATCCGAGTTGGCTGATGCCTCCGGATTGTTGCCATTGCCCGAAGTGCCGTCGTTGCCGCTGCCGCGTGCGGCAGCGGAGCCCGTTGCCGCTGCCAAGCCCACGACGCGGGCCAGTGCCGCAAGGTCATCCGCGCCCGCGGGACGATCAGGTGCCTCCACCGGTGCCTCGATCGGGGCTGGCCGTGGTGGCGGCGGCGGCGATGCATCCGCGCGACTCGCATCCGGCCGCATGCCGGTCCCGCGCTATCCCGATGCGGCGCGGCGGGGCGGTCAGACGGGCACGGTGCTCGTCGAGTTCACGATCGACACGGACGGCCGGGTGGTCTCGGCGTTTGCAAAGCAGCCGTCGCCGTGGCCCTTGCTCAACGAAGAAGCGGTGAAAACCGTTCGGCGCTGGAAATTTCCGCCCGGAGGGGTCATGAAGCTGCAGCGGCCGATCGTCTTCGAGTTGCGCTGATCCGATCGCGCGGGGTTTGTTCTCTTCATCCACATCTGTCCCTGTTCCTCATGCTTGCCAACATCGTGGTCGACACCTTCATCGAGGGCGGTTGGGTCATGTGGCCCATTCTCGCCACCTTCTTCCTTGCCTTGTGTGTGATCCTCGACCGCGTGGTCTGGTGGCTGCGCCTGCGCTCGCGGATGCGACCGGAGCACCAGGAGCAGGCAAGGGAGGCGCTGGGAACCGGCGATTTCCGCCGGGCATGGGAGCTCACACGCGATGCGGACGATCCCTACCTCGCCAATCTCGCCGCAGGCATCGGCCACGCGCACACCTCGATGCTCGCCTCGATGCAGCTGCACGCGATGCAGTGGATCGAGAAATCCGAGGCACGCATGTGGGTGATCAGCACCATGATCACCCTGGCACCACTGCTCGGCTTGTTCGGTACGGTGGTCGGCATCATGGGCTCGTTCTCATTTGTCGGCGACGAGCAGCTCGCCGCGGAAAAAGTCTCCGGCGGGATCGCCGAGGCGCTGATCGCCACCGCGGCGGGCATCGGCATCGCCATCCTCTGCCTGCTGCCCTACAATTTCTTCCGCAAACGCGTCTCGGTGCTGCGCGGATCGTTCGAGCGCTGGATCAACCACAGCGAACTGCTGGTGAAATCCGCCAAGGAACACGGACACGACCTCGAGGGGTTTGCCCTGGAGACGCAAGAACGCTTCGCTTCAAGACCCAAGACGCAAGAGTAAGATGACGCGGCTCGTTTTCATCGAATGGTCCCGGATGCGGGTCGCGTGACCTGTGCACTTCCTCTTTTCCTCCTTCATGCCCGTCAATCTCCACAGCCCTGCCGACGACGAAGGCGACGAGGCCCGCATCGAGGTCATCCCGCTCATCGACATCATGTTCTTCCTGCTCGCGGCGTTCATGCTGGTGAGTCTGAGCATGACGCACATGAAGCGGGTGCCGCTCGATTTGCCCGAGGCGTCGACCGCCGTGGCCGACACCAGCGAGCCACCGTACCAGATCGCGATCGATGCGAATGGCGTCACGACCTGGGAGGGCGCGGTGGTCACGCTGTCGGAAATCACCGCGCGCCTGCGGGCGGCCGGTGCGGATGCCGCCACCCGGGTGATGATTTCCGCCGATGAAAACGCGCGCCACAAGCAGGTGCTCGGCGTGCTCAACGCCGTGCGCGCCGCCGGCGTGTCGCGGATCCAGTTCGAAACCGAGGATTGAATGAACAGTCCGCGATTCCTCACGATGCTCAATGCGGTCGGCTGCCTCGTGCTCGGCGCGTGGGTGGTCGTGCAGTGGCTGCGCGAGCGCGAGGCCGATCTGCAGGCCGACCGCCTGCGCGCCGGATTGGCCGAGGCAAGGGCGCTGGCCGACGCCGAGGCGACCCGCCGTGCGGCGCTCGAGCGCGACATCGCCGTGCTCAAGGATGCGGTCGGCTCGACCCAGCGGTCGGCCGAGGAATCGGCGCGCGGATTGGCCGAACGCGACGGCGAAGTGGGCGCGCTGCGCGCCGAACTCGACACCGCCCGCTCGCGGCTTGCGGAATGGGAGGATGCGGTGCGCGCGCGCGACCGCCGCATCCGCGAGTTGGAATCGCAACTCGCCGAAGCCCGCAAACGACTGGTCGAGGCAGTGGAGCGATTGAAGACGCGGTGAAGCGAGTGAGAAGTGGATGAAGGGAGATGGGTGATTGGTGATTAGGGAAGAGGGGAAGAGGATCGAAGCGCGCCTTGAAAGAGAGCGGTCCGCGCTCTTCAAAGGGGGGTACGGGCGGCTCGCCCGTTCTTTTCTTCAACGCAGACGAGCCGAGGCGGAGCACCCCATCGCCAAAAGGTAGGGACGAGCGGCCCGCTCGTCCGTGACATCCCACCCCGCCGGCTGCGCCGTGAGAGTGGGCCGGTCGAGGCCGACCAGCCCTACCTTGGGCAAATGGGGTCAGGCTGCAAATCTTGACAAAAAGTCCCGCATCATTGTCCTGCATCGGCATCGAGAAACCATTGTACCGGGTGGATCACTTCGACGAAGTCGGGGACAGCGGCTTTTGGCGGGAGCGGATCGAGGACCAGCAGCACGCTCCGGGTTTCCGGTTGCGAGGTCCCGGCTTCGACGAGCGGGCGCAGTTCGCGAGCGAGCGTGGCGGGGTCGGCGGCGTTGGCGCAAACCTGGACGAGCATTGGATTGCCGCAGGGGTCGACGGCATGGAAGTCCGCTTCGTGTCCCTGCGGGCTGCGGTAGTAGTGGACTTCGCAGCCGCGTCGCAGCAGTTCGATGAACACGGCGGTTTCGAACGCGTGTCCGAGATTTTCTCGGCCGGTCCGTTCGTAGACCGGGATGAGTCCCGGGTCGATGGGATAGGCTTTGCGCGGGTTGACCATGCGTTGCCGTTCCGAGGCGGCGAGCAGCGAGGTGGTTCGGATGAGGAAGGCGTCTTCGAGATGGGCGAGGAAGGCGTGCAGGGTGTCCTTGGAGACCGGGATTCCCTGGGATTTCAGCGAGTGGTAAAACTTCTGGATGCTGAACGGGGCGGCGGGATTGCCGAGCAGGTGTCGTTGCAGCCATCGCAGGGAGACCGGATTGGAAACTTGGTGGCGTTCGATGACGTCGCGGAGAATCGCGACATCGACATAGCCTTGGAGGAGTTGTCGGCGGTCGCGCGGATCGCTGTTCTGGGCATCGGGGAAGCCGCCTTCCGTCAGGTAGTCGCGGAAGGCCTTTTCGAGGGTGGAGCGTTCGGCCTTGGCAAGGAAGCGCCAGTCTTTTTTCGGCAGGAGTCCGCGGTGGGCGAGGGCTTCCCGGAAGCTGAAGGGAAACACGGTGATTTCCATGGCGCGGCCGCGCATGCTGGTGTGGACCTCGCGACTGAGCATGGCCGCGGACGAACCGGAGACGAAGAGGCGGACCTTTTCGCTGTCGAGGATGCGGCGGGCGAACGTTTCCCAGCCCTTGACCAATTGGATTTCGTCGAGAAAGAAGGTCACTTCCCTGCGGCTGCGGAATTCCGGATGCATCCGGTAGTACGTTTCGAGCAGCGCGGAGAGATCCGAGGCATCGATGCCCGCGAGCCGGTCGTCCTCGAAGTTGAGCAACACCAGCGACTCGCGCGGCGCACCGGAGTCCAGGAGGTCGGCGAGGCATTGCCAGAGAAAGCAGGTTTTGCCACTGCGCCGCATGCCGATCACCGCCATCGCCTTGTTCGGGATCCGCGGCAGCCGGATCTCGCGCCGGGTGAGGCGCGGCAACGCGGCGGAGAGCGATTCGGTCAGCTTGCTCTGTAGGATTTCCTGAATTTGTCCTTTCATGGAGGTATTAATTGGTATTATTTATCTTTTTGTAAAGGATAAAATGCTAAGGATTTGGTGAGGTAGAGCTTAAAGAAGCGTGGGCGTCTCGCCCACATTCGACCAAAGTGGGCGAGACGCCCACGCGCCTTGAAAAAGATTCGGCCGGTCGAGGCCGACCAGTCCTACCTTGAATGTGGATGCGCTGCCGCGGATCTGCCTGATCTGTCGCGCTTCAGGCAGGCAAGGATGCCCGTCCTCCGGCAAGAGAGCGGGCTGTGCTATTGCAAAGGGGAGCACGCGCAAGCAATTCCCAAGAGATCGCTCCGTCCCCATCCAACATTCAAAATCCAGCATTCAACTTTTCCACCTCTATTTGGCCGCAGGATTTGCACTTGGATGCTTCCAAGGGATCGGCTGAACTCAGTGGTCATGGTTTCCGCATCCGGGCATTGGCGACGAAGCAAGGATCTTGCCCGGGCGATCCTTGCGGACCGCACCGAGCGTCGCCTTTGGATGTTCCGCGTCGCGCTCGTGCCGTTGCTCATGCTCGCCGCAGGACTGTGGTGGATCGATGGCTGGTTGATGCAAAGCGCCGTCCGGTTTCTCGCTTGGTGGGGTTTTTGCGGCCTTGGGACTCTGGTGTTGTTGATGTTTGCGATCTTCGATGCGCTTTGCGTGATCAGGGAAGAGCGGGGCCGCCGACCTTAGGGAGTGGCGTCCTGGGGGAAACCCGGTCGTTGCGGCCGACTTCTGGATCACGATCCTTTGGCGTTGCCCGGCCGGGGGTGGGGCGTGTTAGCCTCCGGCGGTTCGACTCGAAAACCCCACGCCCATGACCACCAAACCCCGCCTCTCGTTCTGGCAGATCTGGAACATGTCCTTCGGCTTCCTCGGCATCCAGTTCGGCTTCGCGCTGCAAGGCGGCTTTATGTCGCGCATCTTCCAGACGCTTGGTGCCGAAAAGGACAAGCTGCCATTGCTCTGGATCGCTGCACCACTCACCGGCCTTCTGGTTCAGCCGATCATCGGCTACCTCAGCGACCGGACTTGGCATCCACTGCTCGGTCGGCGTCGTCCTTATTTTCTAATTGGCGCGATCCTCAGCTCAATAGCGCTGGTGTTCATGCCTCACTCACCCACGCTATGGATTGCCGTCGGCCTGTTGTGGCTTCTGGATGCGTCTATCAACATTTCGATGGAGCCGTTCCGCGCGTTGGTGGCTGACAAGTTGCCGGAAAGCCAGCGCTCCTACGGCTTCGTGCTACAGACCCTGATCATCGGCATTGGAACATGGGTTGCGAGCAACCTGCCGTGGTTCGTGACTCAACTGGGCGTGCCAAATGAAGCTGGCCCGGGCGTGATACCGCCGTCGGTAAAAATTGCCTTCGCAATCGGCGCATTCGTGCTACTTACCACTATCTTGGTGACGGTATTCACGACCCGCGAATATCCGCCTGATGACCTTGACGCCTTCCGCGCTGAAACCCAGCACAGTGGAAATTTTCTAGCCGAGATCGCGAGCAACATCGCGCATATGCCGCGGCAGATGTTGAAGATTGGTGTCGTGCAGTTCTTTAGCTGGTTAGCGTTCTTTAGCATGTGGAGCATGGCAACGCCGGCGTTGACCGAGCACGTTTTCAAAGCGCCTGCGCCAGACCCGAATGCCTTTGACATGGCTATTCCAGCGCAAGCCGAGGCCTTCGCCAGTGCGAACCAAGCATACCAGAATGCGTCCGATCTGGTCGGCTCCTATATGGGCAACTACGGACTATCGTCGATGGTTGTTGCGCTGCTGCTCGCGTTTTATGCGGCACGACGACCGGTCCGCCGAAAGCTTGTACACTTTACCGCGCTCATGCTTGGTGGTTTGGGCTTCCTATCGATGGCTGTAGTGCCCGCGCCAATTTGGTTAATCGGCTCGTTTGCTTTAGTAGGCGTTGCCTGGGCCAGCATTCTTTCGATGCCATACGCGCTACTCGCCAGCTACGTCGAGGAGAGTAAGATGGGTGTTTATATGGGTATTTTCAACATGTTCATTGTGATTCCACAGATTGTCGCGGCGACGATGCTGGGACCAACCTTGCGCGCGCTGTTTGAAAATCGTCCGATTTATGCTCTCATCATCAGCGGTGCCAGTTTGATTGTCGCCGCCCTGGCCACGACGCGGGTCCGCTCAGCCGGAGATGCCGTCCCGCTGCATGCCGCAGGCCACTGAAATTCCCAGTGATCCCGATATCCATGATGCAACGATTGTGGTTCACCCTTGGATGCATGGCTGCAATGACTGCTCAATCCCATGCTGAAAGACCACAGCGCCCGGTGATCTATCAGTTGATGGTGCGCACGTTCGGCAACGCCAACGAAACGCGTAAGTTCAACGGCACTCTGGCGGAAAACGGCTGCGGCCGCTTCGCCGACATCAACGACGCGGTCCTGTCATCGCTCAGGGAAATGGGCTTCAACCACCTCTGGCTCACCGGTGTGCTCGAGCAGGCAAGCGGCACCAGCCATCCGGGGCGTCCCGCCGATGATCCCGATATCCTCAAAGGCATCGCCGGAAGCCCGTATGCCATCAAGGATTACTTCGACGTTTGTCCGGATTACGCGGTCGACCCTGCGAAGCGGTTGGATGAGTTCAAGCAGTTGCTGGAGCGCTGCCGCCGCCTCGGTCTCAAGGTGCTCATCGACTTCGTGCCGAACCATGTCGCGCGCTCCTACGCATCGGATGTCCGGCCTGATCTTTCCTTCGGTGTCCACGACGACACGACGGTGTTCTTTCATCGCGACAACCACTTCTTCCATCTCCAGCCGTATCATCCCGGTGGCGGACCGCCGCTCCGGCTGCCCACCGATGGAAAACCCGGCTGCGACGGACGATTTGATCCGGAGGCATCCGTCGGCCGCGTCACCGGCAACAACGTCGTATCGTGGTCGCCATCGATTCACGACTGGTACGAGACGGTGAAACTCAACTACGGGCACGATTTCACCCGCGGACGCGACACGTCGCACCTGCCGCGCTCCGGCGCGCCGCCCGAGGATGTCCCGCGCACCTGGCGCACGATGGACGAGGTGCTCGCCTATTGGCAGAACCTGGGCGTGGACGGCTTCCGCGTCGACATGGCGCACATGGTGCCGATGGAATTCTGGCGCTGGGTTGTCAACCGCTGCCGCTCCCGCAACCCGGGGGTCTTCTTCACTGCCGAGGCATACGACAACGATCCGGCGAAACTCACCGACGGCCATGTGCTCGACGCGCTGCTCGAGGCGGGATTCGATTCGGTTTACGACGATCCGAGCTACGACATCCTCGAAGGCATCTACGACGACGGCAAGTGGGCGAATGATCTTGATCCGCTGACCTTTACCGGTGACCGCTTCCACAAGTCGTTGCGCTACGCCGAGAATCACGACGAGGTCCGCCTCGCGAATCCGAAGGTCTGGGGTGGCCACGGCATGAAGGTCGGCATTCCCGCGTCTGCCGTGCTCTTTGCGATGGGGCGCGGCCCGGTGATGCTGTACCACGGCCAAGAGGTCGGTGAGCCCGCGGTCGGCGCAGAGGGGTTTGGCGGCGATGACGGCCGCACCTCGATCTTCGATTACGGATCGATGCCGGAATTCGTGAAATGGGTGAACGGCGGCAGATACGACGGCGGCCGCCTGTCACAGGCACAAAAAAACCTGCGCGCATGGTACGGCAGGCTGATGGGTGCGGTGAACGATCCGGCGTTCACCCGCGGCGATTTCTACGGGCTCAATCACTTCAACAAACCCAACCCGTCATTCGGGAGGGTCGGCGGCGAATCGGTTTCGGGTCATTGGTTGTATGCGTTCCTGCGCCATGACGCGAAGTCGTGCCGGGCATTCCTGGTGGTCGCGAATTTCCATCCCCAGGAAACGCTCTGCGGTGTCCGCATCCGCATCCCGGACGATGCCCAGTCGTTGCTGACTCGCGAGTCTGTGGATCCTTGGCGTTTTACCGATCAACTGGGCTCCGGTTGGTCGGGCACAAGCTCCCGGGCTGCCTTGGCGGGCGAGGGGGCTGCCATGCCCGACCTCCCGCCATGCTCCGCCTTGTTGCTCGAAATCGGCAATCCCTAGGCCTCGGTCTGGACGAGGCAAGCAGACGCTCGCTGCCCGATCACTCGTCAAGAACCTGCGCCGCGGACCTGCTTCACCGCATCGATCAAGGGTTGGACGAACCGTCCCACGGCCTCTGCAGGTGCATCCGGATGAAGTTCGACCTGCTTGACGATCGCCGATCCGACGATGACACCGTCGGCGGCGGCAGCGACCATCCCGGCCTGTTCCGGAGTGCTGATGCCGAAGCCGACGCAAACCGGCACGCGGCTGTGTCGGCGGATGGACTCGACCATTTCGGAAAGATGTTCCGACGGTCCACCATGCGCGCCGGTGACGCCGGTCCTCGACAGTGCGTAAATGAATCCCTCCGAGGCGTCCGCCAACATGGCCATGCGTTCCGGCGGCGTGTTCGGCGCGATCAGGCGAATCCGCCTGAGCCCGTGCGCGCCCGCCGCCATCTCGCGGTCAAGCGCTTCGTCCGGTGGTAGGTCGAGCAGCAGGACGCCGTCGGCCCCGGCCGCCGCTGCATCGCGATGGAATGCCTCAAAACCGTACGTGAACACCGGGTTGAGATAAGTGAACAACACCAGCGGAGTCTCGCTCGTCACGCGGAATGCGCGCACCAGCTCGAGCACGCGTGCGGTCGTCATGCCGGATTTGAGCGCGCGCTCGGCGGCCATCTGGTTGACAATGCCGTCGGCCAGCGGATCGGAAAACGGCAGGCCCAGCTCGATGATGTCCGCGCCGGCGTCGTCGAGTGCTTTGAGAATGCGCAACGATTCGTCAAAGCATGGATCTCCGGCGGCGACATAGGCGATGAACGCCTTGCGGTCGCTCGCGCGGAGGCATTCGAAGGTGTGGTCGATGCGGTTTGCCATGGGAATCATGCAACGTTGAGAATCGTGGCGGCGGTGGTGAAGTAGATCAACATCCCGGAGACATCCACCAGCGAGGCAAGCGACGGGGCGGAGACCACCGCCGGGTCGAGACGGACCGATCGTGCGGCGATCGGAAGCAGCGCGCCAAGCACCGTGGCGGAAAGGACCTGCATGGTGATCGCCGCCGCAACCGCAAACGCCAGGTGGTTGAAATCGAGAGCGGCATCAGGCCGACCCTGCAGCTGCGGCAACAGCAGACCGATGAACGCCGCAATTGCAAGGCCGAGAGTCAATCCCAGAAACAACCCGGTGCGCATCTCCTTCCACGCGATCCGCAGCGCGTTGCCTGCCCCGATCTCGCCCAGCGCCATGGCCCGGATGACCATCGTCGCCGCCTGACCGCCGGAATTGCCGCCTGCGGCGACGACCATCGGCAGGAACAACGACAGCACGAAGGCTTTTTCGAGCACTTGGCTGTAGCGGTACATCACGTAGCCCGAGGCGATCGAGACGAATGCCAGTCCGACGAGCCACAACACCCGGCGGCGGTACTGGGCCGCGACACTGGTGTTGAGATAGGAGATTTCGGATGCCTCGCCGCCGATGCCCGCGAGTTTCTCAATGTCCTCGGTGGACTCCTCCTGCAGGATCTCCAACGCATCGTCGTAAGTGATCACGCCGAGCAAATGATGAAATTCATCAACCACCGGCAGCACCACCAAATCATACTTGGACAAGGTGCGCGCCGCCTGTTCCTGGTCGGCACTGGCAAGGATGCACTCGTCGGCCTCCTCCATGATCTCGCGCACCGGCGTGTCCCAAGTGCTGAATGCGAGATCCCGCAGGCGCACCTTGCCGACCAGGCGGCCTTGCTCATCGACCACGAAAATCCGGGCGAGTGTCTCGGCATCGTCGCGGTCACGCTTCAATACGGCGATCGCCTGCTTGACCGTCATGTCCGCCGTGATCCGGCCGATATGGGTCGTCATCCGCCCGCCAGCCGTGTCTTCGCCGTACTTGAGCAGGCTTTTGGTCAGCTCCTTGTCGCGCGGACCCAGCAGGCTGAAGTAGCGCACCCGCGTCTCCTCGCTCACCACTTGGAAGACGTCCACCCGGTCGTCGTCCGAGAGATTGCCGAGGAGCACCCGCAATTGGGCGGGCTTGAAATGGTTGAGTGCCTCCTCGATCAGTGAATCGGGCAACTCGGCGATGACATCGGTCGCCAATTCCGGGCCGATCGTCTTGAGGAGCAAATCACGCTGTTCGTCGTCGAGCCCTTCGTAGAGCGCCGCGAGGTCGGCGTAGTGCATGTCCTGCGCGCAGGTGAGCACGGCGGCCGCGTCCGACGCTTCCAGTGCGCGGCAAAGCGTGGCTCCCGGG
>Ga0194123_10001471_pt1 | contig 35518 bp, 31 predicted proteins | sample TA2MahsurfametaG_5_FD_155479 | JGI IMG/M metagenome (GOLD analysis project Ga0194123, IMG submission 155479) | Freshwater microbial communities from Lake Tanganyika, Tanzania - TA2015023 Mahale A surface | ecosystem: Environmental > Aquatic > Freshwater > Lake | place: Tanzania: Lake Tanganyika... | reverse complement strand
GTCGCCGGGAGGTCGAAGACCCAGACGTTGCGGTAGGTCAGCACGGCGAGGCGCGTGCGGTCGGGCGAGAGACAGGCGTCCGTGACCATCCCGCCGACGTCGAAACGCGCCAGCTTGGTCAGGCCGGCGCGCTCGCCGCCCGGAGGGACGTCCGCCCGCCAGAGGTCCGTCAGGGTGTCGCGGCGATGCTTGGTGAGGAGATAGAGCTTCCCGCGCAGGAGGAACATCGCCTCGCAGTCGTGCGCGAGCTCCGGATCCGGGAAAGCGGTCTGATCGGGCCAGGCGAAGACGACCTTGCGCACGTCGGCCACCTCCGTCGCGCCGACGACGGGCTCGCGGAAGAAATAGCACGCGAGCTCCTTGCGGCGGGAGACGTTGTTGCCCACGTCGCCCACGACCATCAGGCCGTGTTCGTCGCCGGCGATCGCCTCCCAGTCGACGTTGACGGCGCCGCGGAGCACCGGACCGTCCCAGTAGCCGCCGGGACCGATGACCCTCGAGCCGTCGGCCCGGACGGGGGTGATCCGCGGCTTGGCGCCGGAATCGGAAAGCGTCCAGAAGACCCCGGGCTGCGTCGGGCTCGGCCAGAGCGCCGAGCATTCCGGGACGAGCTTCCGGTCCAGCCTGCCGGCGGCGCGAAGGGCGACCGCTTCGCCGGCGGGAAGTTCGCGCCGTTGCACGACCGGCTCGGTGCCGGCCGCGACCGCCGCCCAGGCGAGGCCGGCGAGGAGCAGCATCGTGCGCATCTCCCCACGCTAGGCCGCAGGGGGACCTTGGCAATCCATCGCCGCCGCTTTTGCTGTCGAAATCAGGTCACGACCGGCCATCGTCCCGCCATGGCCCGGAAATCCTCGCGCTCGCTCTGGACGGACAAGCTCCGCGGCGTCGCGTCGACGCCGGCGGCCTTGCCGGCGCCCCGCGCCCGCAAGGCCGCGCCCACCGCCGGCGCGCGCGGCTGCCGCGCGGTGATCCTCGGGATCGACCCTTCCCTGCGCGGCACCGGCCTGGCGGTCGTCGACGCGCGCGCCGAGCCGATGCGCCTGCTCGCGAGCGTCACCGTGAGGCTCGGCCCCAAGCTCGCGCCTTACGAGTGCCTCGGCCGCATCGCCGACGCCGTCGAGGGGCTCGCGCGCGAACACGCCGTCACGCACGCGGCCATCGAGGAGACCATCTACGTGCAGAACTTCCGCACCGCGCAGGCCATGGGCGCCTCGCGCGGGGCCGCCCTCAGCGTGCTCGCCCGGCTGGGCGTCAAGGTCGGCGAATACGCCCCCACCCGCATCAAGCTGGCGGTCGCCGGCCACGGCGCGGCGAAGAAGGAACAGGTCGGCCGCATGATCCGCACCGTGCTCGGCCTGCCGGCGGAGCTCGCGTTGGACGAATCCGACGCCGCCGCGGCGGCCCTCTGCCACGCGTTCACCGCGCGGGGCTGAGTCAGGCTTCCTCGCTGACCGCGAACTCGTCGTGCCGGCCGCGGGCCTGGCTCCAGCGGGCCATGAGCTCCTCGACGGGCACGGGGCGCACCTTCTGGCGCAGGTTGTAGGCGCCGGCGTCGAGGCACGCCTTGAGCTGCCCCCAGACGGCGGCGTAGGACCGCGAGAAACGCAGCGATTCGTCGCGCAGGAGGCTCGAGACGTGGCAGCAGCCGCCGACCTCGGTGACGACGAAGCGGCCGGCCTTGAGGTCTTCCATCGACGCGGCGCGGAGATCGAAGCGGGCGAAATGCAGGCCGGGGAAACGCTTGGCGAACTGGGTGACGGCGGCGTCGAGCTCGACGGTCGTGAGGTCGGCGCGATGACGGCAGCGCGCGCCATGGCCGTAGCTGCCGGTGAGGTTGAGGGTCACCTTCTGGCCCGCGGGGATGACGCGGTTGAGGTCGCGCGCGTGGCAGCGCAGGAAGAGGTGCGCGCGGGACACCGCGACCTCGTCGAGCCAGATGAGCTCCTCGAGCGTCTGCTCGCCGTCGCCGCGCACGGTGACGTCGTGCTTATGCACCAGGGCCATGATGCGTCCGTCGTCCTTGCCGGGGTTACGCCGCCAGACGACTTCGAACTCGAAGCCCGGGATGAACTTCTGGAGCAGGAAATCCTCCTGCGCCCCACGGACAAGGCGTTCGAGCTGCTCCTGAGTGTGCACGAAACGCAGGCCCGCGCCATCCTCGGCGACCTCGGGCTTGAAGACGACCGGGAAGCCGTGGCAGACCGCGAACGCGGCGGCTTCCTTGACCCGTTCTTCCTGGGTGTCCTCGAGCGAAAGCGCGAGCGTCGGACAGCAGCGCGAATCACGCTGGAACGGACGCAGGAGCAGCGACTTGGAATCGCCGATGAAGCCGCCGATCCGGCCGAGGGCGGGATTGGCGGAAGCGAAGGCGGTGAGGCGGCGGTGCCGCAGGCTCAGCAGCACGATGCCCAGGCGGACGGGCAGGTAGAGGAGCCAGCCCGGCCAGAGCGAAGGCTGCATCAGCCCGCGGACCTTCATCACGATCTCGCGGCGACCGCGCCAGGTCATCGCGGGGACGACCCAATGGGTGAAGAACCAGATGAAGGCGAAGAGCCCGAGCACGATCCAGGCCGCGTACTGCTTGTAGCGGGGGAACTGCTCCATGAAGGGCGGTCCGAGCGTGCCGCCGAGGAGCATGAGGACCGGCGTCCAGACGAGCGCCGCGGCGAAGAGGAGCAGCGAGAGGCGCGGCAGGCCGAGGCGCAGGATGCCCGCGGTCACGAAGGTCGGCACGCGGCTGGCGGGGATGAAGCGCGAGCTCACGATCACCAGCAGGCCGCGCGGCGAACCGAACCAGCCGGCCATGCGGTCGATCTCGTGCTCCTTGACGATCCACTTGAGCGGCGCCCGGCGAAGCGCCCCGCGCCCGAGCCAGCGGCCGAGCGAGTAGAGCACCATGTCCCCGATGAAGATGCCCACCGTGCAGGCCAGCGCCGCCCACCAGAAGCCGATGATGCCTTCGGCGGCGAGGAGGCCCGCGGCGAGGCAGGTCGGATCCTCCGCCACGAAGGTGCAGAGGACGATGATCAGGAGCAGGATCCAGAAGCGGGCGCCATCCGAGGCCACCAGATGCGGATAAGGCTCGGTCGCCGGCACGGGCGCGGGGCGCTTCGCCGCCTGACCCGACTCGACGGACGTGATGAAACGGATGACCTCAAGCGAGGCTTCGGCGTCGTGGCCTCCCTCGACCTCGATGAGCCGGGCCTGCGGCATGAGCTTGGACGAATAACGGGCGGCGTCGACCGGCGTGACCCAATCGCTCTTGCCGTGGACGAGCAGCGCCGGTCCGTTCCAAGCGCGCAGGGCGGCCTTGGCGTCGGAAAGATCGCTGTCGAAGAAGACGCCCGAGTAGCCGCGATTGTAAGGGACCCGATCGGCCAGCCCGAAATGGGGCGTGGCGACGTCGAACAGGAAGAACGGGATATGATGGAAGAAGTAGACGAACTTGTTGGCGACGGCGTTACCGAGGAGCGTGTATTCCTGGGCGCCGGGCGCGCAGATCAGCGTCAGCGAGGCCACGCGGTCCGGATACTTGGTCGCGACCGCGAGGGCGACCATCCCGCCCATGCCTTCGCCGACGAGATGGAAGCGACCCTTGCCGAGTCGCGGCTCCATCGAAGACAGCATGTCGGCGGCGATGCTCTCGTCGCTCATCGACGCGCGCGAACGATGGTAGGCGGTCGGCCAGCGGACGGCGTAGACCACGCCCACTTTGTCGGCGCCCTCGGTCGTGACGAGGTCGATGGCGGCCTGATTCCAGCCACCGCCACCGTCCGGGAGACGGGGGATGACGACGACCGGCAAGGCGGCACGGTCCTCAGGATACCCATGCGGATGGAATTCCACCCGCTGGGCCAGCTCGGGCTTGGGCTGGCGGTCGGCCGAGGTGACCCACCGGGAGACCAGGACCAGCAGGACGTAGGCGGCCAGCACGATCCACTTCACCGGGACGCGCCCGAGGTTGCGCTTGCGATCGGCGAGGGTGGGCATCCGGTCCTCATCAAAGGTCGTCCCTCCCCCGGGGCAAGACGGGAAGGGAGATCTGCCCGACGATTGCCCCATTTATGGCTTCCGTAAGGCCGCCAAGCCCTCTTGTCTTGGGGGACGTGCAACCCACCGGAAAGGAACTCCCAGGCCTCAGGGTCACCGTCGACAAGGTGTCCCACCACCGGGATGCGAACTTCCCCCCGGAAACCCCGCACGCCTTCGTCTATTTCCTGACCATCAGCAACCTCTCCCAGGAGACGGTCAAGCTGCTCGGCCGGAAATGGATCATCCGCTCGCCGGACGGCGAGATCGAGATCTTCGAGGGCGACGGCATCGTGGGCGAGACCCCCACCCTGCCCCCGGGCGAGCAGTTCTCCTACAACAGCTACCACCTGGCCGGCGGCCCGCGGACGGCCGAAGGCTCCTTCCATGGCACGACCTCGGCCGGCGAACGCGTCTTCACGCGGATCCCGGTCTTCGCGATGACGCCCCCGTCCGACCCTTCCTGATGCGACTTACCGACCTCAACTCCGGCCGCGAAATCGGCGCCAACTGCCTGCTCGCCGAATTCGGCGGCCTGCGGCTGGTGTTCGACTGCGGCCTCCACCCCAAGCTCGACGGCCGCAAGGCGCTCCCTCAGCTCGACAAGATCCCGGGCTCGGTCGACGGCGTGATCCTCACGCACTGCCACCTCGACCACCTCGGCTCGCTCCCGCTCCTGCTCAAGCAGCACCCCTCGGCCCGCGTCTACGCTTCGGCCGCGACGACCCTCTTCGTCCGCCGCCTGCTCAGCAACTCCATCCAGGTGATGAAGCGCCAGCGCGAGGAGACCGGCAACGCCGACTACCCGCTCTACGTCGAGCCCGACGTCGAGCGCGTCGAGCACGCCCTCGCGGCGGTGCCCCTGGCCAACCCCCGCGTCATCGGCCGCGGAGGCGAGGAGGTCGCGCTCTCCTTCCACCTCGCGGGCCACGTGGCCGGCGCGGTCGGCTGCCTCGTCGAACACCGCCGGAAGAAGCACTTCTTCACCGGAGACGTCCATTTCCAGGCCCAGCGCACCGTCGCCGGCGCCAATTTCCCGCGCACGCCGGTCGACACCCTCGTGATGGAATGCACCCGCGGGGCCACGGCGACGACGCCGTCCTTCAACCGCGGCAAGGAAGAGCAGCGCCTCATCAAGGCGATCAACGAAGTCTGCGACGAAGGCGGCTCGGTGCTGCTCCCGGCCTTCGCCTTCGGGCGCATGCAGGAGATCCTCCTGCTGCTCCAGGAGGCCGCCGACGCGGGCGACCTGGCCGACGTGCCGATCTTCTGCTCCGGCCTCGGCCTCGACCTCTGCGACTACCTCGACGAAGCCAGCCGCAAGACCAGGCAGGTGAAGTTCAGCCGCCAGGTCCTGCGCGACCTCGGCATCCTGCCCCTCTCGCGCAAGTACGTGCAGCCGGGCAAGAACATGCCGGAGCGAGGCATCTACCTCCTCTCGAGCGGCATGCTCGTCGAGAAGACGCCCGCCTGGCGCGTCGCGGCCAACATGCTCGACCACGAGGAGAACGCGGTGTTCTTCGTCGGCTACTGCGACCCGGAGACCCCGGGCGGCGAGCTGATCGGGATGAACCCCGGCGGCGAATTCAAGTTCAAGTCCCTCGACCACACGGCGACCCTGCGCGCCAAGGTCGAACGTTTCCACCTCAGCGGCCACGCCGACCGCGAGGAGCTCGTCGACTTCGCGAAGGACCTCGCGCCGAAGGACATCATCCTGACGCACGGCGACCCGCCCGCGCGCGCCTGGATGAAGGAGACCCTCGCGGCCGCGCTGCCCGGCGCCCGCGTGCACGACCCCGAGCCGGGCGTCCCGCTCGCGCTGTGACCCTCCTGCCGCAGTCCGTCGAAGACTGGCGCGAGTACACGCTCACGCGCGGTCCGCGCATGGCGGCGGAGGCTTTCCTGCTCAAGCTGGCTTCGATGGCCCCGGCGGAACAACGGGCGGCCCTGTGCGGCCTGCCCGACGCGCGCACGCTGACGCGCCGCTTCGAGGAGGCCTGGCCCCTGCGCGAGTCGGCCCTCGGCGGCGTGCCGTTCCTGACCAAGGACCTCTATTTCCGGCAGGACGAACCGACCTTCGCGGGCTCGACCTTCCTGCCGCAGGAGATCGGCGCCTCGCGCGCGACGTCCTCGCTGCCCGCGGCCTTCGAAGCCGACGCCGGCGCGGTGGAATGCGGCCGGACGCAGCTCAACGAGTTCGCCTTCGGCCTGAGCGGCGAAAACCCGCACTACGGCGACTGCCCGCACCCGACGCGGCCCGACCTGCTCGCGGGCGGCTCGAGTTCCGGCTCGGCCTTCGCCGTCGCCCGCGGGCTGGTGCCCTTCGCCCTCGCGACCGACACGGCCGGCTCGATCCGCGTGCCGTGCGGCTACTGCGGCGTCTGGGGCCTGCGCCTCTCGCCCGACGTCGCGCCGGTCGGCGACGTCTTCCCGCTTTCGCCGGGCTACGACACCCAAGGCTGGATCGCCCGCTCGGCCGGCGACCTCCGGCAGGTCTCCGCCGCCGTCCTCGGCGAAGCCCCGCCCGCCGGGGCCGGCCTCTGGGTCGGCGACCTCGGCCTGGGCGTGCCCGCCGACGACCTCGCCGCCATGCGCGGGGTCGCCCTCAAGGCCGGCGCGCAGGAGGACGTCGCCGCCGCCATGCTGCTGCGCCTCGCGTGCGCCGACGCCGCCGAAGCCTATCCGGTGCTGGGCGGCCATGCCGCCGCGCGCGTCCACGCCGCCTGGCTCGAACGCCGGCGCGCGGAATACGATCCCGTCGTCTGGGCGCGCCTCGACGCCGGCCGGCGCCGCACCTACGACGAGCTCCGCTCGGCCGAGGCGGCGCGCGCGCGCATCAGCGACGCGTTCCGCACGGTCTTCCGCCGCCATCACTTCATCGCGCTGCCGGCGACCTTCGGCGGGGCGGTGTGCAAGGCCGGGGCGGACGACGCCCATCGCCGGCGCCTGCTGGCGCTCAACGCGCCGGCCTCGCTCGCGGGACTGCCCGCCGTGGCCGCGCCCGCGCGCCTGCCCGACGGCCGGACCGCCGGCGTGCAGTTCCTGTTCCCCGACATGGCGAACTTCGGCTGGGACTCCGTCCTCGGCCGGCTCGCCTGATCAGAGCCGCTTGCGGCGCATGTGCGCCGAAGGCTGGCCCAGCGCCTCGCGGTACTTCGCGACGGTGCGGCGCGCGATCTGCACGCCCCGCTTGCGCAGCTCCGCGGTGATGGCCTCGTCGGCCAGCGGCTCGGCGGGATTCTCGCGGGCGAGGATGTCGGCGATCATCTCCTGCACGCCCTCCTGGGCGACCGTGCCGCCGTCGGCGGTCGCGACGCCGGAGGTGAAGAACCAGCGGAATTCGCGCAGGCCGTGGGGCGTGAGCATCCACTTGTTGGCCGCGGCGCGGCCGACGGTCGTCTCATGGACGCCCATCTCCTTGGCGACGTCGGTCATCGTCAGCGGACGGAGCCGCGAGGGGCCGTGCTCGAAGAAGTCGGCCTGACGCTCGAGGATGATGTGCGCGAGCTTCTCGATGGTGCGCTGGCGTTCCTCGATGGCGCCGATGAGGAACTTGCCCTGGCGCATGCGCTCGAGGATGTAGGCGCGCTCCTTCTCGCCGAGGGCCTGGCCGGCGAGCATGTCCTTGTAGGCCGGCGCCAGGCGCAGCTTCGGCACGTGGCGGTCGTCCATGATGACCTTCCACTTGCCGTCCGGGCCCGTCTCGACGGTGGCGTCCGGCGTGACGACGCGGTTGTCGTCGCGGGCGAACCGGCGGGCCGGCACGGTCTCGAGCTTGGCGAGTTCGGCGAGGGCGTCGCGGATGTCGTCCAGCTCGACGTCGAGCACGCGCCCGCACTCCTCGAGCCGCCGGCCCATCATGGGCTCCCAGCACTCGCCGACCAACCGGGCGGCGGTGGAGAGGCCCCGGCCCCGCTGGCGGAGCTGGGCGAGGAAGCATTCGCGGAGATCGCGGGCGCCGATGCCGGGCGGGTCGAAGGCCAGCAGCAGCGTGTGGGCCGTCATGACGGCCTCGTAGGGCTGCCCGGAACGGAGCGCGAGGGTCGAGAGGTCCTCCTCCACGAAACCCCGCTCGTCGAGCGAGGCGATGAGGAGCCTGAGCGCCTCCTGCACGGCAGGGTCGTCGCTGGCCGTCCGGGCCTGGTCGGCGAGGTGCTCCGAGAGCGAGGCCTCGCCGGTGGCGGACTCCAGCATGTGCCGGCGGCGCTCCTCGTCTTCCTGCGTGTAGCCCTGGGAACGGATCTCCTCGTAGTAGCTCTCGTCCCAGTCCTCCTTCATGCGCTTGAGCGCGTCGAAGTCGTCGTCGCCCAGGGAAAGCTCGCGGGGGCCGTCGTCTTCGGGCTCCTCGGAGGTCATCGGCGCGTCCAGGCTCTCGTTGGAGACCGGTTCGACCTCCTCGAGCAGGGGATTGGCGGCCAGCTCGGAGGAGATCTCCCGCAGGAGCTCGGCCGCAGGCACCTGGAGGATGCGGAGCGACTGGCGAAGCTGCGGCGTGAGGATGAGGCCTTGGACCTGCTTCTGCGATTGATTGATGCCTGGGTTACCCATCGAGCGGGAGCTATGAAAAGGAGGTTCGAGCCGATTTGCAAAGGGTATTGAGGGCCCAATCGCCTTGCGACCCCCGCGGGAGCCGGCCACGATGTCCTCCGCCGTTCACCGGCGTCGACGCGATGCGCAGCTTCCATCTCCTGCAAGGCACCGAGACCTCCGCCGCCTTTTCCGAGGCCGAGGTCGCCGCCCGGCTCGCCGCGGGCGAGGTCCGGCCGGAGCAGCCTTGCATGTTGGTCGGCGAGGACGCCTGGCGGACCGTCGCCGACTTCTTCCCGACGGGCTCCGGCCTGAAGGTCCGGACCGCGAAGCCCCCGGCCAGCGCGGCCGAACAGCTCAGCGCCGCCAATCGCATCGACGATCCCACGCGCCGCCGCCTGCTGGCCTACGGCCTGGCCGACGCCGTGAACATCGACGGCTTCACGCAGGCGCAGGCCGTGACGGCGATCGTCCGCAAGGAGGCGGAGATCCGCGCCGTCTGGCGCGCGCACCGCCGCGCGCAGGTCGGCGCCTTCGTCGCCCTGCTCGCGCTCGGCGGCTTCGTGGGCGCGACGATCAACCCGCTCAGCCTGCGCATCGAGCGGTCCGCCGCCCTCCTCCAACGCCAGGCCGGCGACGTCAAGGCGAGCTACGCCGTGCTGCGCAGCAGCCTGAGCGACTTCGCCTACGTGCGCGAACGCGACCGCCGGAACGAAGCCGCGAAGCCGAAGCCCGCGGCGAAATGAGGCCGCTCAGCGCGCGCGGGGCGTCCAGCAGTCCGGCTCGGAACAACGGCCGAGGCTCGCCGGCGTCAGGCGGGTGACCTTGCCGGTCACGCTGTCGACGACGGCCAGCCATTCGCCCTGCGCGGCCACGAGGTGACGTCCGTCGGCGCACCAGGAGGCGTGCGCGAGGGGGGCCGGGCTCGCGGTCTCGATCGGACGGACGCTGCCCGCGGCGAGGTCGATGACGCCGAGACGCAGGCTGCCCGACTGGTAGGTGAAGACGAGCTGGTCCGGGAAGACGGGGTTCCAGCGCGGCTCGGTGCTGTAGCTGAAGCCGGTGGCGACCGGCTGCAGGGCGCCGCCGGAGGAATTCGCGACGTAGATGCCGGGGCGACCCGTCGGACCGCCGGTGAGGGCGAAGCGGGAGCCGTCGGGCGACCAGGCCGGGTCGGTGTTCACCCACTGCTTGTTCGGGGCCTTGATGACGCGGACCGGCGACTGGCCCTGCGGACCGGCGACGAAGATGTCCATCGTCTCCTTGTTGGAGGAGGCGAACGCGATGCGGCCGTCGGGACCGCTGCTGGCCGCGCCCAGGGCGCCGCGCACGTTGGTGATGACCTTGGCGGCCTCGCCGACGCCGTTGGTCGAGAAGATCTCCGGCCAGTTGGAACGGAACGAGGAGATGAAGAAGACGCGCGAGCCGTCGGCCGACCAGCGCGGACCGATCGAGGTGTTGCGGTAGTTGGTCAGGCGCATCGTCCTGGAGCGCGCGAGGTTGGTGACGTAGATCTCGGCGTGACCGGTGAAGCGCGAGACGAACGCGACCTTCGTGTCGGCGAAGAGCGGCTTCAGCTGCCAGCGGCGGCCGAGGCCGACGACCGCGGCGTCGGCGACCTTGAGCGCCAGCTGGTCCTCGTCGCGCGCCTCGACGTTCGTCGTGAAGGCGTAGGCGGCGTTGTCGCAGGCGACGACGGCGGTGTTCGCCGTGCGGCCGATGCGCAGCTTGACGGAGGAGGAAGGCGAGACCTGGATCGCGCCGTGGGCCGAGAGCGCGAACTGCACGAGGCTGCCGAGCGCCGGGTCGTCGGCGACGACGGCGACGGAGACGACGCCCTTGGCCGCCAGCGCCGCGATGTCGTCGTTCACCACGACTTTCTGGCCGAAGAGCGGCGCGGCGAGGAAGACGGCGAGGAGGGCGAGGAAACGCATCGAGGAAGGGATTAGTGGTTAGCAGTTTGACCTAGGTTGGGCGGGGAGTTCAATCCCGCTGATGTCGCTCGACAAGGAATCCGTCCAGAAGGCCCTCGGTCAGATCCGCTACCCCGGCTACAGCCGGGACATTGTCTCTTTCGGCCTGGTCAAAGGCATCGAGGTGACCCTCGACGGCAAGGTCAGCGTCGGCCTGGCCGTGACCAGCGCCGACCCCGAGATCCCCAAGAAGCTCTACGCCGAGATCGACGCCGCCCTCAAGGCCCTGGGCGCCCGCCAGCCCGAGATCGCCATCACCGTCACCGTCCCGAAGGGCGCCCCCGCGGCCGCCGCCTCCGCCGCCCCGACGAAGCTGCCCGCCGACGCCGGCGTCGGCCGGGTGAAGCACATCATCGCCGTGGCCAGCGGCAAAGGCGGGGTCGGCAAGTCCACCTTCGCCGTCAACCTGGCCTGCGCCCTCGCCCGGGCCCTCGCCGAACAGGGCCGCCCGGGCCGGGTCGGCCTGATGGACTGCGACATCTACGGTCCGTCCGTCCCCCTGATGATCGGGGTCAACGCCCGGCCCATGCTCGAGGGCGACACCCTCCTTCCGCTGGAGAACTTCGGCGTGAAGGTCATGTCCATGGGCCTCCTCATCGACGCCGACGCCCCCGTCGTCTGGCGCGGCCCGATGATCATGAAGACCATCTCGCAGTTCGCCACGAACGTCCGCTGGGGCGAACTGGACGTCCTCCTCATCGACCTCCCCCCGGGCACGGGCGACGCCCAGCTGTCCATCGCCCAATCGATGGCCCTGAGCGGGGCGATCATCGTGACGACCCCGCAGACGGCGGCGGTCTCGGTGGCGCTCCGCGGGGCGGCGATGTTCGCCAAGGTGGGAGTCCCCATCCTCGGCGTGGCCGAGAACATGAGCTTCCTCGAAGCCGCCGACGGCTCCCGCCAACACCTCTTCGGTCAAGGCGGCGGCCTGAAGGTCGCCACGGCCCTCGACTCGATCCTCCTCGGCGAGGTCCCGCTCGATCCGGCCATCCGCCAAGGCGGCGACCACGGCATCCCGGTGGTGATCAGCCACCCGGACGCCAATCCGGCGCGCGTCTTCCGCTCGATCGGCCTGACGGTGCTCAACGGCCTGCAAAAAGCTTCGTAACGTCACCGGTTCGCCTCCGGCTTGCCACGCGGGCGGATTTCCCCCTAGTGTCGCCGCAAGCATGAGTGAAGAGCCGTCCGAGACGAAGTCCGCCGCCGACCTGGCCGCGCGTTCGTCGCTGTATGCCGAATTCCTCGCGGAGCGTGAGGAGATCCTGCGTCACAAGTGGATCGAATCCGAGAAGGCCGGCTGTGACATCGGCTTCGAGCGCGCCCTGCTCGACTGGACCCGTCACCACCGCGCGCGCTGGCGCCAGCTGCGCCGCGGCGGCAAGCCGGCCTGAGGCCGACGACCACCCCCGCCAAACAGCAGGGCCGGCGCGCATCACTGCGGCCGGCCCTGCTGGCTCAGGAGAACCGGAAGCTTAGCCTTTGATCTCCTTGTGCAGCGTGTGGCGGCGCATGGAGGGGTTGTACTTCTTGAGCTCCACCTTCTCCTGGGAAAGCTTCTTGTTACGGGTGGTCATGTAACGGGAAGGGCGCTTGCCCTCCTTACGGGCTTCGGTGCATTCGATGATGACGATTTCGCGGGGCATGGTCTGAGTCGGTTGGAGGGTCGAGGTTTGGGAACGGGTCAGGGCGGAGCAAGCCCGAAAAAGAGCCGGGCGGCCTTTTGAGCCGCCCGGATCGGACCGAAGCTGGGGTCAATCAGCCCCAGAGACGCTTCTTATGGCGATTTTCCTTCGAGCGCTTGCGGCGCTTGTGCTTGTTCATCTTCAGACGACGCTTCTTCTTGAGGCTTCCCATGGGTGGTAGTGAATCGCAACTTGGCGACCCGATGGCCGACAGTAAAGCCGAAACTAAGCCGAAATGACGGTCTCCGCCACCCACGCCCCGGGTCCCCAGACCCGCACGGCGTCCGCACGCAGGCCCGCTTGGTCGAAACCCTCGGCGACCCAGGCGAAACAGGCGCTGCCGCTGCCGGTCATCTGCCAGTCGGCGCCGGTGACGCGACGGAAGGAAGCCAGGCCGGCCGGCAAAGCCACGTACTTGGAGAAGACGGGCGCGACGAGGTCGTTCCCCAGCCGCACGGGGTCGGCGGCGGGGTCGGCGACCCAAGCCGCGAGCTCGGCTTCGGCCTGCGCCACCGGACGATACTTCCCGGCCTTGGCGAGCAGGCCATAGGCTTCGGGCGTCGGCACGCCGAACGGCGGCTTCGCGAGCACGACCTTGCGACCCACGAGAGCGGCGCGGGCGGCGGGCGGCAGGACCTCCAGCCGCTCTCCCCTGCCCCGCATCACGGCGGCCTGGCCGCGCACGAAGAACGGGCAGTCGGAACCGACTTCGGCGGCGAGGGCCTCGAGCTCCGCGGGGCCGAGCGGGTCGCCCGACGCGCGGTCGAGCAGACGCAGCGCCGCGGCGGCGTCGGCGCTCCCGCCGCCGAGGCCGGCGCCATGCGGCACGCGCTTGGCGAGATGGAAACGGCCGGTCGGCGCGGCGGGCCGGCGCCGCGCGTAGGCGGCCGCGGCCTTGAGCACGAGGTTCGTGCCGTCGACGGGCAACGCCGGGTCATCGCACGAGAGACCGGGCGGGCGGCCGACGTCGAGCGTCAGGGTGTCGGCGAGCGCGATCGGCGCTACGAGGCTGACCAGCTCATGGAAGCCGTCCGCCCTCCGGCCGGTGATGGCCAGCGACAGGTTCAGCTTCGCTTGGGCGGCTTCGACGAGCACGCGGCACGATGCTCCGGGGCGCCCGCGGAGGCGAGGCGAATCAGCGGCTCAGGCCCGCGGATGGGACTTGCGATGGACCTCGCGCAGCTTGGCGACGCTGAGGTGCGTGTAGATCTGCGTGGTCGAAAGCGAGGCGTGGCCGAGCTGCTCCTGCACGAGGCGGAGGTCGGCGCCGTTGGAGAGCAGGTGCGTCGCGCAGGCGTGGCGCAGCTTGTGCGGGGTGAGGTCGGCGGGCAGGCCGGCGACCGCGAGCTTGCGCTTCAGCATCAGCTGCACCGCGCGCGGATGGAGGCGCCCGCCGCGGGCGGCGAGCAGCAGCGGTTCGCCGCGGGCCGGGGCGCCGCGGAGCGCGAGGTAGGCCTTCACCGCGGCGACGGCGGCGTCGCCGACGGGCACCACGCGTTCCTTCGAGCCCTTGCCCATCAGGCGCACGAGCCCGTTGCCGAGGTCGAGGTCGCCGCCGTCGAGGCCGCAGAGCTCGGACACGCGCAGGCCGCCGCCGTAGAGCAGCTCGAGCACCGCCACGTCGCGCGCGGTCTCCTGCGGATCGCCCTGCGTCGAGCCCTCCGCGGCGTCCAGCAGCGAATCCGTCTGCGCCTCGGTCAGGAACTTGGGCAGGGACTTCGGCAGCTTGGGCAGGACGAGCCCGGCGGCGGGCGTGGTCGTGATGCCGCCGCGCTCGCGCAGGTCGGCGAGGAAGGCGCGCAGGGCGGAGACCTGGTTGTGCACCGAGCGGCGGCTGTGCGTGCCCTGGCGCTCGATGACGAAGTCGCGGAGATTCCGCGCGGCCAGCCGGGACCAGTCGCCGTCCCAGCCCCCGTTGGCCTTCATCCAGAGCGCGAAGCCCTTGAGCGAGCGACCGTAGGTCAGGCAGGACCGGGCCGCCAGCCGGCGGCCGGCGAGCTGACGCGTCAGGAAATCGGAGACCTGGGCCGAGCCCGGCCAAACCGTCGGTTCCCCGTCGACCGGCTGGACGGGGCGACGCCTCACGGCTGCGGCTGCTTGCCGTGGACGGCCCGCACCGTGATGCCGATGCCGCCGCGGACGCCGAAGGCGCCGGTGACCTCGCACCAGACCGGGTCGATGGCCGCGACGAGGTCGTCGAGGATCTTGTTGGTCAGGTGTTCGTGGAACATGCCCTGCTGGCGGTAGCTCCAGTAGTAGAGCTTGAGGGACTTGGATTCCACGATGCGCGGACCCGGCACGTAGCGGATCGTGATCTTGGCGAAGTCGGGCTGGCCGGTCGCCGGACACAGGCAGGTGAACTCGTCCGTCGTGAGTTCGACGGTGTAGTTCCGGCCCGCGTTGCGGTTCGGGAAGGTCTCCAGCGTCTGCTGGGGCTTGTTCTGGGTGTTCCCGAGGTGGGAGAGCCCGGTGAGGTCCTGAGGCTGAGTGGCCATATGGACAGGCAACCAATCCCGACGAAAGAGACAAGCGTCGAACGGCGAAAGGCCTTATCCGCCCCAAACTGCTTGCCTCATTCCTTCGCCGCGGTTGCCTCGGATAGACCCACGCCGCATGCACGTCCGGGCCATCGCCATCCTCGGAGCCACCGGCTCCATCGGCACGACCACCCTGAGCGTCGTCCGGGCCCACCCGTCCCGTCTACGCATCGCCGGACTGGCCGCACATTCGCGCTGGCGCGAACTCGTCGGCCCGGCCAAGGAATTCGGCGTCGGCGTCGTGGCCCTCGCCGATCCGGCCGCCGCGGCCGAAGCCCGCGCGTCGGGCGCCTTCCCCGCCGGCACCCGCATCCTCGAAGGCACCGCCGGCCTCACGGAAGTCGCCTGCCTCCCGGAAGCGTCGATGGTCGTCTCCGCCGTGGTCGGCACCGCCGGCCTGGCGCCCACGCTCGCGGCCCTCAAGGCGAAGAAGGACGTCGCGCTCGCGAGCAAGGAGCTCCTCGTCCTCGCCGGCAAGTTCGTCACGGAAGCCGCCCGCGCCTCCGGCGCACGCCTGCTGCCGGTCGACAGCGAGCACAACGCGATCCACCAGCTCCTGCGCGACAAGCCCAAGGCGGACGTCGCGCGCCTCGTGCTCACGGCCTCGGGCGGCGCCTTCCGCGACACGCCCCTCGCCGACCTCCGTCACGTCACGCTCGACCAGGCGCTCCGGCACCCGAACTGGAGCATGGGCCCGAAGGTCACCATCGATTCCGCCACGATGGCGAACAAAGGCCTCGAGGTGATCGAAGCACGCTGGCTCTTCGACGTTCCCGCGGAACGCATCGACGTCGTCGTCCACCCGCAGAGCATCATCCATTCCCTGGTCACGCTCGCCGACGGCAGCCTCCAGGCGCTGCTCTCGCCGCCGTCGATGGCCTACCCCATCCAGGATTGCCTGCTCTTCCCGGAGCGCCTGCCCTGCCCGGCCCCCCGCCTCAACCTCGCCCAAGCCCTCACGCTCGGAATGACCCCGCCGGACCCGGCCCGCTACCCCTGCCTCGGCCTGGCCCGCGCCGCGGCCACTACCGGCGGCACCGCCCCGGCGGTCTTCAACGCGGCCAATGAGGTCGCCGTAGCCGCCTTCGTGGCCGGCAGACTGCCCTTCACGGGCATCGCCGAGCTCGTCGGACGCACCCTGGCGGCGGTTTCGGCCCGCGAACCGGGCTCTTTGGACGAGGTCCTCGCCGCCGACGCCGAGACGCGCGTCACCGCGTCCAGGCTCGCCCCGGGCCTCGCCCTTTGAGATAAACCTTCCCTCCCCTTTACATGGACAACCTTTCTTTCGGCGACCTCCTCGGCTCCCTCTGGGGCCTCGCCCTCGTCGCCATCTTCTTCGGCGGCTCGATCTTCGTGCATGAGCTCGGCCACTTCCTCGCCGCCCGCAAGCGCGGCCTGAAGATCGAACGCTTCTCGATCGGCTTCGGACCGCGCCTCTTCGGCTGGACCGGCAAGGACGGCGTCGACTACCGCGTCTCCATCATCCCGCTCGGCGGCTACGTCGCGCTGCCCCAGCTCGCCGACATGGAAGGCATCGAGGGCGCCAGCAGCGAGGACGCCGAGAAGCTCCCGAAGATCTCCTACGCCGACAAGATGATCGTCTCGGTCATGGGCGCGGTCTTCAACGTCATCTTCGCCTTCGCCCTCGCGTGCGTGCTCTGGGTCACCGGCGTGCCCGTCGCCTCGGGCAGCAACTCGACCGTCATCGGCTACGTCCCGGAGCAGGTCGTGACGAGCTCCGGGCATCTCGCCGAACTCGGCCTGGGCAACACGGTCCCGGGCCCGGCCTTCAAGGCCGGCCTGCGTTCGGGCGACAAGGTCCTCGCGGTGGACGACGTCGCGGTCACCAGCTTCAACCAGATCAGCGAGGCCGTCATGCTGGGCAACCGCAAGGACTCGCAGGGCAACCCGACGGCCACCTTCCGGATCGAACGCGGCGGCGAGACGCTCGAGATCGTGGTGCAGCCCGCCCGGCTGGAGGTCAACGCGCAGTCCGGCGACAAGGTCCGCGTGGCCGGCATCCAGCCGCGCACGGCCGTCATCGTCGGCGCGCCCGCGCCGGGCTCGCCCGCCGAGAAGGCCGGCCTGAAGGCCGGCGACCGCGTCCTCTCCATCGACGGCCAGCCGCTGAACAACACGGTCGAGTTCCGCGAACTGCTCCGCAAGGGCGGCGCCAAGCCCCGGACGCTCCTCATCGAGCAGGCCGACGGCGTCTCCGCGAAGGTCGTCATCACCCCGCAGATGACCACGACCGTCAACCCGGTCAGCATCATCGCCTACGGCGAAGAGCGCCGGCACTCCCTCATCCTCGTCCCCGCGACGCGCGACCTCCTGACCAAGGACCCCGACGCGGCGCGCGACCAGCTCATGGTGCTCGGCGTCTCGCCCGACGACCCGGCCCTCGCCGAGACGCTCAGGATCGGCACGATCGTCGACAAGGTGGACGGCCGCGACCAGATCGTCTCGGTCCGGTCGATCGACGGGCTGGTGCAGGCCGTCGGCCGCACGCCCCGCGACCTCACGCTCTACTGGAAGCGCGCCAACGGCGACGCCGGCAACCTCACCCTCAAGAAGGCCCACTCGGTCGACAAGCAGCCCGTGCAGCACGCCCAGATCGGGACGTATTTCGTCAGCCAGACCGAACTCGCCTACCGCAACCCGTGGGAGACCTGCGTGGGCATCGTGAAGTCGACCTTCACGACCCTCGGCCGCCTCTTCGACCGCGGCTCGGACATCCAGGTCAAGCAGCTCGCCTCGGTGATCTCGATCACGAAGACCTACTACAACCTCTCGGAGGACATCCGCCGCGTGCTCTGGTTCACGGTGCTCATCAACCTGAACCTCGCGGTGCTCAACCTGCTGCCGATCCCCGTCCTCGACGGCGGCCACATGCTCATCGCCACGATCCAGCGCTTCACCAAGGGCCTGCTGAGCAACAAGGCCGTCATCATCCTCCAGTACACCTTCATGGCCCTCCTGCTCTCGCTGATGGCCTACATCATCCTGCACGACGTCCGCCGCTGCTCCGGCGACAGCGAACTCCAGCTCAAGCAGCAGCTCCTGGAACGCCACGTCTTCAAGCCGCAGGACTTCAGCGCGAAGAAGTGAGCTGAGCCGGAGGCTCAGCTGGGATAGGGGCAGGGATAGGGGTTGGGGTAGTAAGCATCCTCGGCCCTTACCTGCCCCTACCCCCATCCCTACCCCTGCCCCTTATGTGACTTTTGCACGTTTGCACTTTTGCACCTTTGCACTTTATCTCCCGGCACACTCTCATGGAAAAGCCCCTCCCGGACCACTCCCGTCGCCAGTTCCTCGGCAGCCTCGGCGCCGCCTTCGCCGCCCTCAGCCTGCCCGCCGGGCTCGCCGCCGCCCAGGCCGCGACCGACGCCGCCGGCAACCCGATCCCGAAGAAGACGATCTCGAATCCCTACATCTATAAGTTCGCGATCGGCAAGTTCGAGGCCTGGTCGATCAGCGACGGCTTCGGCACCTTCAAGCAGGGCGTGACGAAGAAGATGTGGCCCCCGGCCGAGCGCCCCGAGATGACCAAGGCCCTGACGAACCTCGGCGAGCGCCCGGACGACATGACGCTCTACGTCAACATCCTCCTCCTCCGGAAGGACAAGGAAGTCATCCTCGTCGACGCCGGCTTCGGCCCGCACAAGAACGCCACCTGGGGTTGGCTCGCCGACGCCATGGATTCCATCGGGATCAGCTTCGACCAGGTGACCCACGCCCTGCTCAGCCATTCGCACATCGACCACATCGGCGGCCTCGCCAGCGGCGGCAAGATCCTGTTCCCCAACGCGGCCGTCCACGTCCTCAAGGCGGAGGTCGACTTCTGGCGCGGCAAGGAGCCCGACTTCTCGAAGTCCCACCGCACCGACGACATCAAGGGGATGATCAAGAACGTCCGCGGCTCGTTCGACACGCTGCAGCCCAACCTGGTCATCCACAAGGACGGCGACCAGATCCTCGACGGCGCCATCACCATCCTCGCCGCGCCGGGCCACACCGACGGCCACGCGATCTTCCGCATCAAATCGGGCAACGAGTCCCTGCTCCACATCTCGGACCTCGCTCATAACCACGTGCTGATGTTCGAGGACCCGAACTGGTTCATCGACTTCGACCATGACCCGGAGGTGGCCATCGCCACCCGCAAGAAGGTCTTCGCCGAGATCGCCGCCACCAAGGAACGCGCCTACGGCTTCCACCTCCCCTGGCCCGGCCTGGGCGTGGTCATCCCCAACGGCCGCAAGGGCTACCAGTGGGTGCCCTCCTCCCATCGCTGGGATTTCTGACGCACGTTGACCTCCGGGGGCAAAGGGTTTGAGTGGAACCCATGCCCTCGGACTATTGTCCCTCCCGCCACCGCACGGTCCGCCGCCTCACCCGCGTCGTGAACGTGGGCGGCGTCGGCGTGGGCGGAAATAATCCCATCCGGGTCCAGTCGATGACGACCTCGGACACGGAGGACGTCGCGGCGACGGTCGCGCAGGCGATCCGCCTGGCCGAAGCGGGCAGCGAGATCATCCGCATCACGGCCCCGAACAAGGCCGCGGCGGCCGCGCTCAAGGAGATCCGGCAGAGATTCCGGGCGGCGGGCTTCTCCCAGCCGCTGGTGGCAGACATCCACTTCCTGCCGGCCGCGGCGATGGAGGCGGTCGAACACGTGGAGAAGATCCGGGTGAACCCGGGCAACTACGCCGACAAGAAGAAGTTCGCGGTGCTCGAATACACCGACGCCGCCTACGCCGAGGAGCTGGAACGCCTGCACGCGGCCTTCACGCCGCTCGTGCTCCGCGCCAAGGAACTCGGCCGCTCCCTGCGCATCGGCACCAACCACGGCTCGCTCTCCGACCGCATCATGAACCGCTTCGGCGATTCCCCGCACGGCATGGTGGAGTCGGCCCTCGAATTCGTCCGCATCGCGGAGTCGCATGGTTTCAAGGACATGGTGCTGTCGATGAAGGCCTCGAACCCGAAGGTGATGGTCGAGGCGTACCGCCTGGCGGCCGCGCGGATGACGGAGCTCGGGATGGACTACCCGCTCCACCTCGGCGTGACCGAGGCGGGCGAAGGCGAGGACGCCCGCATCAAGTCCGCGATAGGCATCGGCGCGCTCCTCGCCGACGGCCTGGGCGACACGATCCGCGTCTCGCTGACCGAAGACCCTTGGCACGAGATCCCGGTCTGCAAGGAGATCGTCCGCCGCGCCGAAGCCCTCGCCGCCCTCGGCGCCGCCTCCGCCGTCCGGCTGCCCGCCGACCCGGCCGACCCGTTCTCCTTCGCGCGCCGCGCCACGGAGACCATCGAGCTTTCGTCGAAGTGCCTCGCCGGGTCCGGCGAGACCCCGCGCGTGGTCGTCCGCAGCGTCGCCGGCCTCGCCGACTGGCAGGCCGCGGCCAAGGAACTCCTCGACGCCCACGCCGCCCAGCGCGAAGTCCGCGCCGAGGGCCTGCTGGTCCGTCTCGACGACCCCGCCCAGGCCGCCGGCCTGCGCTCCTTGCGCAAGGCCCTCGGCCAGGCCGTCCCTGCCCTCTTCGTCGAGACCAGTCTCTCGCCCGCCGACTTCCCCTTCGACGGCTCCGGCAGCCGCCTGGTGGTCGTGAAGGCCTTCTCCGAGGACGATGGTGCCTCCCTCAATGCCTGGGGCGACGCAGTCGCCCGGCACGACGCCGTCTTGGCGGCCGATATCGACGGGCCGACGGTCACCGCGCTCGCCCAGGAACTCGCCGCGATTCCCGCCAGCCGCCTCATCCTGACGTCCTCGCAGCCGCAGGAAGGCCTGCATGCGACGGGCACCTACCGCGAACTCGTCCGTTGCGCCGCCGTGGCGAAGCTCAAGGCCCCGCTCTGGCTCCGCGCCACGGTCGCGAACACCGTGTTGCTCGACCCGGGCTTCCAGTCGCGCCTGCTCGAAGCCTCGGTCTTCGCCGGCGGCCTGCTCGTCGACGGCTACGGCGACTTCCTTTCGTGCGAGACGCCGACCTCGACCGCGAAGTCGCTCACCCTCGCCTACGACATCCTGCAGGGCGCGCGCATGCGTCAGACGAAGACCGAATACGTCGCCTGCCCGTCCTGCGGCCGCACGCTCTTCGACATCCAGTCGACGACCCTGAAGATCAAGGAACGCACCGGTCACCTCAAATCCGTCACCATCGCCGTCATGGGCTGCATCGTGAACGGACCCGGCGAGATGGCCGACGCCGACTTCGGCTACGTCGGAGGCGCCCCCGGCAAGATCAACCTTTACGTCGGCAAGACCCCGGTGAAGTTCAACATCCCCCAGGAAGAAGCCGTCGAGCGCCTCGTCGACCTCATCAAGGAGAAGGGGCGTTGGGTGGACGCGTGAGAAGGCAGGGGCAGCACCGCATGCTGCCCTAGTCTGCCTCGCATCCGCTGTCCCTGGGTAGGGTCGGGACCGCGTCACGACCTAGGTGTCCTTAGGCCGCCGCAGGGCGGCCGGTGGCAGGGGCGCACGATGAATCGTGCCCCTACCTGGGTTCGCCCTGCGGCGAACGGGAAAATCATCACTAGGGCAGCACGCGGTGCTGCCCCTACCTTTATTTAGTCTCAGCCGTCAGCACTTCGATCAGCGGCTTGGGGTCGGGCAGGCCGTGGGGATGATGGTCGCCGCCTTCCTTAGGGAAAAGCTTCACGCGACCGCCGTGATTCTGCCAGAGCTTAATGACGTGCGCGGCGTTGTCCTCGAAGGGCACGGTCTTGTCGGCGGTGCCGTGACAAGAAATCAGGAACACGCCGGCCTTGATCGCCGGGAGCAGGCCTTCGGCGGGCTGGAGCGACTTGGCCTTGGCTTCGTCATCGGTGGCGAAGCCGAACTCGGTCTTGTAGAGCGCCCAGTCCTTCGGGCTGCCCTTGCCCTGGCGGGTCAGGGCGAAGCCGCCCGGCCAGGAACGGATGTCGCAGACGGCGTTGTCGAGATACAGCACGCTGACGCGGTCGGGATGCAGGCGGGTCCAGGCGTTGATGTACAAGCCGCCGCGAGAGATGCCGAGCAAGGCCGGTTTGGCCGAGAGCCCGCGCTGGGCGCGCAGCTCCGCGTAGACCTTCTCCCAGGTCGCCATGGCGCGGGCCGACCCGAACTGGTTGCTCACGCCGACATAGACGACGTGCCAGCCCTGAGCGACCAGGCCGTCTTCGAGCTTCTTCAGATGGCCGCCGAACTCGCCCACCCACAGCCACGGATTGCCCGGGGCGGCCTGGGCCGGGACCTTCACCGTCACGGCCTTGCCGTCGATGGTGAGCTTCTCGACCGTGGCGGCCGAGGCGACGGCGCAAAGCGTCATTCCGAGCAGAGCGAGGAAGATACGGGGCATAACCAATCCGTATGTGCAAAGGTGCAAAAGTGCAAAGGTGCAAATGTGACGACCGAGGCCCATACCTTAACTTTTGCACTTTTGCACAGGGGCCTTGGCCCCGATTTGCACCTTTGCACCTGAGCTGGCGCACCTGCTTCTTGCCAGCGGGGGCAAGTCCGCCCTATCTCTTCCCCCTATCCACTTATGAAACCCGTACTTCTGGTGATCCGCGACGGTTGGGGCGAAAACCACGACGCCAAGCATGACAAGTTCAACGCCGTGAAGCTGGCGAACCTCCCGGTCTCGCGCCGACTGACCAAGGACTGGCCCCGCACCGAAATCATGGCCCACGGCCTCGACGTCGGCCTGCCGGTCGGCATCATGGGCAACTCGGAAGTCGGCCACCAGAACATCGGCGCCGGCCGCATCGTCGACCAGGAGATCGTCCGCATCGACAAAGGCCTGACCGACCCCAAGGCCATGCGCGAGATCAAGGCCTTCCGCGGCCTCGTCGAGAACGTCAAGGCCACCGGCGGCGCGGTCCACCTGATGGGCCTGTGTTCCGAAGCCGGCGTCCACTCCACCCTGCCCCACCTTTACGCCCTCCTCCGCCTGCTGAAGGAAGAAGGCCTCACCAAGGTCTTCGTCCACGCCTTCATGGACGGCCGCGACAGCCCGCCCACCTCCGGCCTCGGCTACCTGCAGCAGCTCGAAGCCGAACTCGTGAAGATCGGCGTCGGCAAGGTCGCCAGCGTCGCCGGCCGTTTCTGGGCCATGGACCGCGACAACCGCTGGGAACGCGTGAAGACCGCCTACGACGCCCTCACTGGCGCCCCGGCCTCCGAGGCCGCCTCGGCCGCCGCCGCCGTGCAGGCCTATTACGATAAGCCGACCGACGCCAACACCGTCGGCGACGAATTCGTCCCCGCCACGCGAATCAAGGGCACGGCGTTCATCCAGGACGGCGACTCGGTGCTCTTCTTCAACTTCCGCGGCGACCGCCCGCGCGAGATCACCCGCGCCTTCATCGATCCGGAGTTCAAGGGTTTCCCGCGCGCGAAGAAGCTGAACCTCTTCTACGCCACGCTGACCAACTACGAGAAGGGCCTCTGCCCCAACGTCATCTTCGACAAGCCCGCCAAGATGGTGAACATCCTCGGCGAGTGGGTCGCCAAGCAGGGCATCCCGCAGTATCGCACGGCGGAGACCGAGAAGTTCCCGCACGTGACGTTCTTCTTCAACGACTACCGCGAGGAAGCCTTCGCCGGCGAAGAGCGCGGCATGGCGCAGAGCCCGAAGGAAGTCTCGACCTATAACCAGAAGCCCGAGATGTCGGCCGCGCACGTCACCGAACTCGCCAAGGCCGCGATCCTCTCCGGCAAATACGGCCTCATCGTCGTCAACTACGCCAACCCGGACATGGTCGGCCACACCGGCGACCTCGCCGCGGTCTGCAAGGCCTGCGAAGCGGTCGACCAAGGCCTGGGCGTCCTCCTCGCCGCCATCGACCAGGTCGGCGGCAAGGCCCTCGTCACCGCCGACCACGGCAACGCCGACCAGATGTGGGAGCCGGAAGAGAACTGCGCCCACACCCGCCACACGCTCAGCCCCGTCGAGGTCGTCCTCTACGGCGCCGGCTGCAAGGACCTGAAGACCCGCCCCACCGGCCGCCTGGCCGACGTCGCCCCGACCCTGCTCGCCCTCATGGGCCTGCCGAAGCCGGCGGAGATGACCGGCGAGTCGCTGATCGCGTAAAGGACGGCGTAGCCGTCCGTGCAAAGGTGCAAACGGGGCGATCGCCCCCGTGCAAACGTGCAAAAGTGAAATCAGTTGCAGACTTGCCCTTACTCACACCTTTGCACTTTTTCACCTTCGCACGTTTGCACTCGGCGAAGCCTCTAATCAGGCCTTCACTCCCGTCGCGAACGTGATGCCGAGCGAATCGGCGACGGCGCGGACGATCTCGACCTCGGCGGGCTCGGCCTTGCCGTCGTGCAGGATGGCCGTGCCGATGGCGCGCACGAACTGACGGCGGGCCGGCACGCTCTGCCCCGCGATGACGGCGAGGGCTTCGTCCACCTTGGGGAGGTCGACCGCCGCCGGCGGCAACATCGTGGGCGCCAAGCCGGCCATGCCGAGCACGCCGGCACCGAGCGCATAGGCACGGGCCTGCGCCGCAGGAGCTTCACCCGAGGTCTGCACGACCGCGGAAAGCACGAGGCCGCAGGCGGCGGCGAGGTCGCCCGCGCGCGGCGTGATGTTCATGTCCCAGCGGGAAAGATAGCGGCGGATCGACGCCTGGATCAGCAGGACGATCAGGCCGTCCTCGGCCTCGTAACCGACCCGCTCCAACGCCTGCTTGAAGGCGAGCTCCTGATTCGGTGAAAGCTGACGCAAGGCCGGCATCGAAAGGTCGAGCAAGGCCACGCGAGAGCCGGCGGGCACGGCGCGGAGCAAAGCGTCGAGGCGACGGGCCTCCCGGACGACCTCACCGCCGGCGAGGGATTCGGCCTGGGCCAGCTGGGCGGCACGCTGCGCCGGATCGCGCCGGAGGATGAGGCCGAGCACGACGGCCATCGCGCTCACGGGGTCTTCGGAAGCCTCGCGCAAGGCGCCCGGAATCACGCCCCGGAAACCGACCGAGTCCTGGATCTGCAGGTCCGTCGGCACGGCGCGGGGCGGGCTGACCGCCGGCAGCGGCGGGGGCGTCGCGACGGCGCGCCCGCTGAGACCGGCGACGGGTTCGTCGGCGGCGGACGCGGCCACCGGCCGGACGTCGGGAATATGTCCGTCGAACGACGGGTCGACGCGCCGGATCCGCTCGTCGATCGGCGGGTGCGAGGAGAAGAGCGATTCGAGGAAACCGGCCGAGCCCGCGAAGAACATGTGCTGGGCTTCGAGTTCCGCGGAGGAAGCCTCGCGCTGCGCGCCGGCGAGCCCGGCGACCTTGCGGAGGGCCGAGGCGAGGCCGAGCGGATTACGGGTGAACTGGACCGCGGAGGCGTCGGCGAGATACTCGCGCTGACGGGAGACCGAGGCTTGGATGACGCGCGCGAAGAAGACACCGCCGAGGCCGACGAGGACGACCACGAGGCCGGCAATCGCCAAGGGCCAGAGGTTATTCTTGCGGGAGGAGCCGGAATTGAGGCCGATGCGGATGATGATGTAGCCCAGTTGCGCGAGGGCGGTCAGGCCGGCGACGGTGCCGATGATCCGCAGGTTGAGCTTCATGTCCCCGTTGCCGATGTGGCTGAACTCATGGGCGATGACGCCCTGGAGCTCGTCGCGGGTCAGGTTAAGCAAGGCCCCGCGCGTGACGCCGACCGCGGCGTCCTGGGGCGTATTGCCGGCGGCGAAGGCGTTGATGGTCTCGTCTCCGTCGATGACGTAGCACAGCGGCACCGGCAGACCCGAAGCCAGGGCCATCTCCTGCACGACGTTCAGGTAGCGGCGCTCGGCGGCGTCCTTGGTGGTCGCGCCGACCAGCCGGCCGCCGAGGCGCTCGGCGATGGCGCCGCCGCCCTTGGAGAGCTCGGCGATCCGTAGCAGGCTGCCGCCGAGGATGACCACCAGGGCCGTGCCGGCGGTGGCCGCGAAAAGCTTCGGCTGGAACCAGTCGAGCTCCCCGCCACGGACCAGCTTCTGCTGGCCGAGCACGGCGAGGACGTAGAGCGAGCCGGCGAGCACAACGATCGCCAACACGAGGAGCGCGACCAGCTTGGTCGTGCGTCCGCGGGCCTCATCCTGGGCCCGGAAGAAATTCATCGTGCCGGCCATGGGCCGTGGTCAGCGCTTCAGAACGAGACCTTCGGGGCGGCCTTCTCGGCTTCGTCCTCGATCTTGAAGAACTCGCCGGCCTGGAAGCCGAAGGCGTTCGCGATGAAGACCTGCGGGAAGACTTCGCGGCCGTTGTTGTAGCGCAGGACGGCGTCATTGAAAGCCTGACGGGCGAAGGCGATGCGATTCTCGGTCGAGGTGAGCTCTTCCATGAGGCTGCGCATGGTGGCGTCGGCCTTGAGCTGGGGATACTGCTCGGCGACGACCATCAGGCGGCCGAGGGCGCCGCTGAGGCCGGCTTCGGCCTGGCTGAGGTCGCGCATGGCGGCGGGGTCGTTCGGGTTGCCGGCGAAGCGGACGTTGGCCTGGGTGGCCTTGGCGCGGGCTTCGATGACCGCGGTGAGGGTGCCGCTTTCGTGGGCCATGTAGCCCTTGGCGGTCTCGACGAGGTTCGGGATCAGGTCATGGCGGCGCTTGAGCTGCACGTCCACCTGGGCGAAGGCGTTCTTGCAGGCGTTCCGCAGGCCGACGAGGCCGTTGTAGATGCCCACGCCCCAGATCGCGGCGATGACGAGGGCGGCGACGATGACGAGGAGGATGACCAGCAGGACGGAGACGAAGGCGCTCATGTTACTGACCAAGTTACCCGACCCGCCCCACCCTGCAAGTCGGCAAGGGATGGTCCGTGGATAATTTTATGCGTCAATTGGAACGCCCGGAACCCCGCTCCACCAGGCTTAGGCGGCCTTTTCCAAGCGCTCGCAGACTTCGTCGATCAGGAAGGCAGGGGTCGAGGCGCCGGCGGTCACGCCGACGGTGCCGAAACGGGCGAGCGCGGCGAAATCGAGCTCGGCGGCGGTCTCGACGTGGAAGCAAGGCAATCCCTGGATCTCGACGAGTTTGGCGAGCTTGACGGTGTTGGCCGAGTGACGGCCGCCGATGACCACGATCGCCTGGCAACCCTGCCTGCGGAGCTCGAGGATGTCCGCCTGGCGGTCCTTGGTGGCGCCGCAGATGGTGTCGAAGATCAGCGCGCCCGGGAAACGGGCCTTCAGGAGCGCGGCGAGCTGCTCGAACTCGTCGGTGAACATCGTCGACTGGGAGACCATGCAGACCTGCGTCCCGAGGTCGGGGAGCCCGGCGATCTCGGCGGCGGAAGCGATGACGTGACCGCGGCCCTCGGCGTAACCGAGCAGGCCGATGACCTCCGGGTGCTTGGGGTCGCCGAAGATGACGGTCGCGAAGCCCTTGCGCGCGTGCAGGCGCACCTTGCCGGCGATGATGCCGACGTCGGGACAGGTGGCGTCGCGGAATTCCATGCCGAGGGACTTCAGGTAATCGCGGCGCTCGGGGGAGATGCCGTGGGCGCGGACGACCATGACGGCGTCGGCGTCGGTAGACTTCGAGACGTCGAGCTTGGCCTCGCTGCGGTAATCCCCGACCTCGCGGATGCCCTCGGCGGTCAGGACTTCCATCATCTGGCGGTTATGGATCAGCGGGCCGTCGGTGTAGACGGGGTGGCGACCCTTCTGCGCGTATTCGCGGGCGATATCGATGGCGCGTTCGACGCCCCAGCAGAAACCCGCGGACTTGGCTCGGATGACCTTCACGGCTTCAAGGTGCGGGCAAGCCCGCCCGATTCAAGCAAAGTCCGGCCTTACTTGGCCGGGACGCCCCAGACTTCGGCTTCGATGTAGTCGTTCGAAGGTCCGGCGGAGTTGCCCTTGGAGTGGAAGCGGACGTAGCGGCCCTTGACGGCGGCGACCGGGATGACGCGGCCTTCGTGCGACTCGTAGTAGCAGTAGTCCTTGCCCTTGCCCAGGCCGAGTTCGCCTTCGGAGTCGTTGTTGTAGACGGTGGTCACGCCGGTCTTGAAGGAGGCGTCGTCGGAGATCTGGACGATCACGTTGAAGTAGACGCGACGCTCGCGGTGGAAATGCCAGAGGGCGATGGCGCTGATCTCGGCCGACTTGCCGAGGTCGACCTGGACCCAGTGATGGCCGCGGGGCAGTTCGACTTCGAAACCTTCTTCGCCGCCCTTGTCCCCGTCGGTGACATAGGAGAAGTCGCCGGCGGCGGCTTCGCGGGCGGAGGAGGTCACGTTGGCTCCCTTGGCCAGGTTGACGGCGGCGGCGGGCACCTTGGGCAGCTTGCGCGGAGCGGACGAGACCGGCTCGAGGTTATTGATCTTCACCGGGCGCGGCGTGCCGAGCGCGACCGACTTCGGCAGCTCGAGCGGAAGTTCCTTGTCCTGAGCGAGGACGAAGGCCGGGAGGGCGAGCAGGCAGAGAGCGAGGTGCTTCATGGGGATAAGGTTAAGACAACGGGAAAACGGACGGGTTTCAAGACTTCGGGGCTTCCAAGGTGCGGACCCGGCGATGCTTGAGCGGGAACCGTAGGATGACGGTCGTGCCGACGTCCGGGGTGCTCTGGATGTCCACCGTGCCGCCATGGGCCCGCAGGATGCGCAGGAGGATGAGCATGCCGATGCCGCCGCCGGAGGCCTTGGTGGTGTAGTAGGCGTCGAAGACGCGCGTGAGTTTGTCGGCCGGGATGCCCACCCCAGTGTCGCGGATCGACAGCACGACCCACTCGTCGTCGGACGAGAGCTTCACGTGGATGTCACCGCCGCGGTCCATGGCCTCGAGGGCGTTCTTCATCACGTTGAAGAGCGCCTGCTTGATCTGGTTGCGGTCGCCGAGGATGAGCGGGAGCTCGCCGGGGACGTCGAGCGAGACGCGCACGCCGAGCTGCTCCATCTGTTCGCGGAGGAGCGCGGTGGCCTCGGCGACGACGGCGACGAGGTCGGTGTCGGTCAGGTTGGGCGGGGTCTGGCGGACCGCCCCGAGGAAATCGCGCACGATGCCGTCGAGACGCTTGATCTCGCCCTGGCAGACCTCGGCGGCCTTGCGGATCTTCTCCGCGGCGGGCGAGTCGCCGAGCTTGGCGGCCTCGCGTTGGAGCAGCTGCAGGTGGATGCCGATCGCGTTGAGGGGATTGCCGACCTCATGCGCGACGCCGGCGGCGAGGGAGACGATCGAGTCGATACGCTCGCTCTCGACGCGGTCCTCGGTCTGCACGCGTTCCTTGGTGACGTCGCTGAGGACGGCCACGCGCCGGCTGCGTTCGGCGCCCTGCTGCTCGCCGACGCGGGCGAGGTGGAGCGAAAGGAGCCGCGGCTCGGGATAACGGACCTCGAGCTCGCGGGACAGCGCGCCGACGGTCTCGGGCAGCTCGAGGGCCTGGGCGATGTCGGGCGAGACGCGGCGCAGCTCGGCGCCGGCGAGGTCTTCCGAACTGACGCCGAGCAGGCGGACCGCGGAGGCGTTGGCGTATTCGATGGCGCCGTCGTGCGAGAGCACGATCACGCCCTCGCGGAGAGTGTCCAACACCGTCTCCATGAGGTCGCGCTCGCGTTCGAGGCGACGGGCGAGGATGGCGAGGTTCTGGGCGTCGAGGTCGTCGATGCGGCCGAGGACGCGGTCAAGCGGACTGAAGCGACGACGGGCCATGGTCAGGAGGCGGCTCGCGCCGCGACGAGGCGGGCGATCACGGCGATGAGCTGGCGCGCGACGGCGGCCTTGGAGGCCGGTCCGATCACCTCGCGGAAGCCGTCTCGACCGAGCAGGATGAGCTTGTTCTCGTCGGAACCGAAGGCGCCCTCGGGGCCGGCGACGGAATTGGCGGCGATCAGGTCGAGTCCTTTGCGCTCGAGCTTGTCGAGGGCGTGGGCCTCGACGTCCTCGGTCTCGGCGGCGAAGCCCACCAGGAACTGGTCGGTACGGCGCTCCTCGGCGAGGGCCGAGACGATGTCGGGCACCGGCTCGAGTTCGACCGTCATCCCCTGCCCGTCCTTCTTGAGCTTCTGCGGCGCGGTCGTCTTCGGACGCCAGTCGCTGACGGCGGCCGTCATGATGAGGACGTCGCAGGGACCGAACAAGGCGTCGGCCTGGCGATGCATCTCGGCGGCGGTGACGACGGGATAATACATCACGCCCGCGGGCTCCGGCAGGGAGACCGGACCGGCGACCAGGTCGACCGTCCAGCCGGCCTCCTTCGCGGCCGTCGCCAAGGCGAAGCCCATCTTGCCCGTCGACGGGTTGCTGATGAAGCGGACCGGGTCGAAGAACTCGCGGGTGGGACCGGCGGTGATGAGGCAGCGGAGGGACAAGGGGCGAAAGCGGATAGGGGACGGCGGTTAGCGGTTGGCGGTTAGGCCAAGCCAAGCACTGCAGGCACCTTGGCGGAGGAAGGGGGCGGAAACAATAGAGAAGGGGTAGGGGGAGGGATAGGGGGGGGGGTTGGAAAGGCGCGGCCACAAGGGGAGACCGGAAACCGGGTAGGATGCATCGGTGACTAATGCCCCCAGCTAACCATCCGGTCTCCGGTTTCCCTTTGAGCTCAAACCCATGCCTCAAGGTAGGGCTGACCGGCCCGGTCGGTCGCGGTTGAGCGGGCCGCTCAACCCAGCCGCGACCTGAAGCGACTGCCTCTCACTTTTGCACCTTTGCACAGGCCGAAGGCCGATTTGCACTTTTGCACCCAGGGCAGCACGCGGTGCTGCCCCTACCCCTCTCCCTTGCCTTCTCTCCCCGGGCTACTCACATTCCCTCCATGGAAATCTTTCTGGCGACGGGCAACGCGCATAAGGCCGAGGAATTCGGCCGCATGTTCGCCAAGGCGCGACTCGACGTGCGCGTGCGCTCGGCCAAGGACCTCGGCGGCATGCCGTATGTCGAAGAGATCTCCGGCACCTTCCACGGCAACTGCCGCCTGAAGGCCGAAGCCCTGCGCGCCATCGCGCCGCGCAAGGCGTGGGTGCTCGCGGATGACAGCGGCCTGTGCTGCGACGCGTTGCAGGGCGGACCGGGCGTCGACTCCGCGGTCTACGCCGGCATGGGCGCGACCGACGCCCAGAACCGCGCGAAGCTCCTCGAGGCGATGAAGAAGGCTCCGCCCCACAAGCGCGGCGCGCGCTTCGAATGCCACCTCATCCTCCTCGGACCCAACCAGGAAGTCGGCAAGTTCGTCGGCCAGTGCTGGGGCAAGATCCTCGAAGCCGAGGTCGGCACCGAAGGCTTCGGCTATGATTCGCTCTTCGTGCCCGCCAACGAGGAACGCACCTTCGGCGAGCTCAGCCCCGCCAAGAAAGACGCGATCAGCCACCGCGCCAAAGCCTTCCAGCTCATGGCGGCGTGGCTGAGGGAGAATGGCGTGGCCTGAAGCAAGAAAGATGGAGAGACAGATAAAGGATGGAAGATGGATGATTTGAAAACAAGGGGCTGAAAAGACCCCCGGCTTAATCAAATCACAGATCATCCATCCTTCATCTGCATCGAATATCCTTCATCGCGCGTGCGCGTAGCGCGACGTGCTCAGAAAAACACCGCTTCGGACAAGGCTTCCGGGGCGCCCATGAAGGCGACGCGCTGGGTGAGCTTGGCGTGATCGCGGCTGCGGGAGAAGGCGAGCGTGGCGCGCGAGCAGCCCTCGGAATGCTCCCAGGAGAAGCGGGCGCCGTCGGCGAAGACCCACTCGGCGTCGAGGCAGTCGCCCGCCGGAGGCTTCTCGGAAAGGGCGAAGGAGACGTCGAGGTGCGAACGGGTGAGGCCGGCGCAATGCGTGAGGCAGGAGCGCATCCATTCGAGGATGCCGTAGGCTTCGCCGCGCATGCCGGCGCCGTGCGAGACGGTCACGGAGCGCAGGCCGCGCACGAGCTCGGCCGGAGCGTGGGCGGCGAGGTATTGGCCGAGGGCCTGGCGCACGGGGAGGCAGCGGGCGACGGACAGATCGCGGACGGCCTTGGCCTTGGGGAACGGCAACGCGAAGAAAGCGTCGCCCACGAGGGAGCGGTCGGCGACGACGCGGCGGCAGCGGGCGGTCCAATTCAGCCAGGGCCTGAACTCTTCGACGGTCACGCCGTGGGCCCAGAGGTTCACGGGGAGATCGCCTTCGAGCCAGGTGGAGACGAGCGATTCGAGCTCCGAGGTCGGCGCGCCATGGGCGAGCATGAGCGCCTCGCAGCAGCGCTTGCCGCGGCGGGACGGATCGAAGAAGCAGAGGACGTTGACCTTGGCCTCGAGCGCGGCGGCGGCCTCGGCGGCCGGACGGGCGGCGAGGACGACGAGCCGGCAGGGATAGCGCTGGGCGAAACGGATGGCCTCGTCGAAACGCGCCTGCGCGTCGGCAGGCGTGACGCCGGCGCCGAACATCAGCACGAGGTTCATCTGCGAGGCGCGCGCGGCGTCCTCGCCTTCGTCGGCCCACGCCTTGTCGAGCGACGGCAGGACGGCGGAGATCTTGGCCGGGAAGCCCGGCAGCGCGTCGATCAGCGGGTGGGCCATGGTCAGCGGCCGGCGTTGCGCCAGGCGTGTCCGTGGGCGGCCAGGAGAGCGTCGCCGCCCGCGGGGCCCCAGGAACCGGCGGCGTAGGTCTCGACGCCTTCGCGGCCGAGCTTCTGCCAGCTCTGGAGGAGCGGCGTGAACAGGCGCCAGGAGGCTTCGGTCTCGTCGCCGCGGATGAAGAGCGTGCGGTCGCCGACGATGCCGTCGAGGATCAGGCGCTCGTAGGCCTCGGGCGTGTTGGAACCGTAGGTGGTGGCGTAGCGGAAGCTCAGGCGGACCGGCTGCGTGCGCGGCTCGAGGCCGGGCACCTTGGAGTTGAGGACGAGCGTGGTGCCTTCGTCGGGCTGGATCTGGATGACGAGGCGGTTGGGGGCCAGGTCATAACGCGCGTCGCCGGCGAAGAGGCCGGATTCGGGCTGCTTGAACTGGATGGCGATCTCGGAGACGCGGCGGGCGAGGCGCTTGCCGGAGCGCATGTAGAACGGCACGCCGGACCAGCGGCTGTTCTCGATCGAGAGACGCAGGGCGCAGAAGGTCTCGGTGGCGGAATCCGCGGGGATGTCCTTCTCGGCGAGATAGCCGGGGACCTTCTCGCCGCCGGAGAGCCCTTCGCCGTACTGGGCGCGGACGGCGTCGCCGCCAGCGCCGAGGCGCAGGGGCTGGATGGATTCGAGGAGCTTGACCTTCTCGTCGCGGATATGCTCGGCGGAAAGGGAGCGCGGCTGCTCCATCGCGACGAGCGCGAGGAGCTGCATGGTGTGGTTCTGCAGCATGTCGCGGGTCGCGCCGCTGCCGTCGTAGTAGCCGCCGCGGCCGCCGACGCCGAGCTCCTCGGCGACGGTGATCTGGACGTGGTCGACGTGGCGACGGTTCCAGAGAGGCTCGAAGATCGGGTTGGCGAAGCGCAGGACGAGGAGGTCCTGGACGGTCTCTTTGCCGAGGTAGTGGTCGATGCGGTAGATCTGCGACTCGCGGAAATTGCGGGCGGCGACGGCGTTGAGGTGGACGGCCGAGGCGAGGTCCTTGCCGAAGGGCTTCTCGATGATGACCTTGCTCTCGAGGTCGGTGCCGAGACCGCGGGCGGCGAGACCGGACTGGCCGAGGTTCTCGAGGATGGCCTCGAAGACGGAGGGCGGGGTCGAGACGTAGAAGACGACCTGCAGGGGTCGGCCGGCGCGCTTCTCGGCGGCCTGGATCTGCTCCTTGAGGGCGGCGAAGGCCTTGGGGTCGTCGTAACCGCCGGCCTGGTAGGAGGTGTTGTCCTCGACCCGCTTCCAGATGTCGGGACGGAATTCGCGGCGGGAGAACTTCTTGATATCGGCGGCGGCCTGGGTGCGGAACTCGGCGTCCGGCACGGGCTTACGGCCGAAGCCGATCAGATGGAAGTCCGCCGGCAGGAGGCTGTCGACCGCCAGGTTGTAGAGGGCGGGCAGGAGCTTGCGGGCGGCCAGGTCGCCGGAGGCGCCGAAGATGACCACGCAGGTCGGCTGGGCGCCGCGGTGCTTGCTCAGGCCGGAGAGGAACGGATGACGGTCGGTGTCGGACATCGGAGTCTAGAAGCGGCGACGCCCGAAGAGGACTTCGCCACGGTGTTGAAGGAGGCGGACGGTGCCTTCCTTGCAAACCAGAACTTCCACGACGTCGAAGCGCGTATGACACGCACCCCCGATTTGGCGGATCCAGGCGCCGGCGGCCCGGCGCAAAGCCCTCTTTTTCCGTCGATTCACCGCCCAATACCCTTCCCCGCCCTCGTCGGCATGACGGGTCTTGACCTCGACGAAGACGAGCACTTCGCCTTCAAGGACGATGAGGTCGAGTTCGTCGCGTCCGTGCCGCCAGTTGGCCGCCAGGCAACGGCCGCCCTGGCGACGGTAGTGCGCCTCGGCTTGGCGTTCACCCCAGGCGCCGAAATCGGCCGGGGGCGGACGGCCGACCCACCATGCCCGCAGAGCCTCGCCGAGTTCACGCCAAAACATGTCCGATGAGACCCAAAACGCCGCTTTTCGACCAGCCCGCGACGGAGGGGTTCTTGACCTAGGGAACCCTAGGTGCCTTTCTCTGTCCTTACACCCCACACCCATGCGTCTCCTCACCCTCCTCGCCCTCGCCGCCGCGGCCTGCGTCAGCGCCGATCCGATCCCGGAATCCTACCGCCAGAACGGCTGGTTCGTCGGCGCCCAAGCCTACACCTTCAAGGAGTTCTCCTTCTTCGAAGCCATCGCCAAGACCAAGGAAGCCGGCGGCAACCTCATCGAAATCTTCCCCGGACAGGCCGTGAAGCCCGGCTCGAAGGACAAGACCCACCACTCGATGTCCGAGGCCACCATGGCCGAGATCAAAGCTGAGCTGGACCGCCAAGGGGTCCGCGCCGTGAACTACGGCGTCATCGCCGCCAAGACGAAGGAAGAAGTCTACGCCATCATGGCCTTCGCCAAGAAGATGGGCCTCTACGCCGTCTGCACCGAGTCCACCGAACAGGTCGCCCACTGGGAGTCCGCCGCCAAGGAGTTCGACATCAAGGTCGCCTTCCATGAGCACGGCACCCGGCTCACCAAGGACGGCAAGATCGACCCCAAGTACAAGGTCTGGGATCCCCTCTACATCCTCGGCGTCGTCGAAAGCCGCGACGCCCGCGTCGGCGCCTGCGCCGACATCGGCCACTGGGCCACTTCCGGCCTGAGCTCCGTCTGGGCGATCAAGGTCCTCGAAGGCCGCATCGTCAGCGTGCACCTCAAGGACAAGTCCGACTTCGGCCACAAGGCCACCGTCGTCGTCGCCGGCAAGGGCGTGGTCGACGTGGACGGCTGCCTCAAGGAACTCATCCGCCAGAAGTTCGACGGCCATATCTCCGTCGAGCACGAAGCCGACTGGAAGGACAGCGTCCCGCAGGTGAAGCATAACATCGATTTCGTCAAAGCCCGCGCGAAGTAAGATTCGCCACCGCCGCGATCATCAAGCCCCCGGATTCCGGGGGCTTTTTTGTGGGTAGATGCCTCGAGGTAGGGGCAGCACCGCGTGCTGCCCTAGGGCCTCTCCTGCATCGAACTACCGCTCAACAGGGTCAGCGTATTCCGATGGATTTCAGAATCCGTGAGTACCTTCCCCACCAAAGGCCACCTTGGGTTCACGAGCGTGACCCGCTGTTCATCACCTTGTGCCATCAAGAGAGGAAGGTCCGCCACTTCGATAATCCCGCCGCATGGGAGGCGATCGTCGCCGCCACCCATCACCTGACTACCCGCGGGAAGTGGACGCCATTGATGATGCTGGCCATGCCGGATCACCTTCACGGGATTGTGCTGATTCCTCACGATCAGCGAATCC
>Ga0194123_10001462_pt1 | contig 35612 bp, 32 predicted proteins | sample TA2MahsurfametaG_5_FD_155479 | JGI IMG/M metagenome (GOLD analysis project Ga0194123, IMG submission 155479) | Freshwater microbial communities from Lake Tanganyika, Tanzania - TA2015023 Mahale A surface | ecosystem: Environmental > Aquatic > Freshwater > Lake | place: Tanzania: Lake Tanganyika... | reverse complement strand
GCTCAGACCCGGGCTGGTGCTGGCCGGGCTGTTCCTGGTGACAGGTTTGTGGGCCGGCCATGGCGGCGCCACGCCCCCCATCGTCCAGAGCATGATTGCCCACGGAGCCCATGGCCTGGCCGCAGCGGCTTGGCTGGGAGGATTACCGTGCTGGATCTTCCTGCTCCGCTGCACGAGTCACGATGCCGGTGGAAACGCGCTGCTCGCCCATGCCACCGGACGCTTCTCGTCCTTCGCGGGCGGCATGATGCTGGTACTCGTTGCGAGCGGCGTGCTGGTGGCGGCGCGCCAGTTCGAGCGCTGGCCGGCCGTCTTCGGGACCCTGGCCGGTGCACTGTTGCTGACCAAGCTGACCTTGCTGCTGCTGGCACTGGGCTGTGCCTGGCGTTTGCGGGAACGCTATCTGCCGCTGCTCGATGGCCTCTCTGGCCCTGCTCCTCGGGAGGCGGCACTGCGCGTGGTGATGGTAGAGGTTCTCGCCGCAACCGGGGTGTTCGCATTGGGGCTTTATCTGTCGCGCACCACACCCGGCGCACATGAGCCGGTGGACTGGTGGTTGCCCTTCAGGATTGCACCGGAGGCTGCCTGGACCGATGCCCCCAGCCACTGGCCGACCGTGGCGGGTGTGGCCGTGCTGCTCATGGCGTTGCCCGCCTTGTGGGCGAAACGCTATCGGATCGCGTTGTGCTGTGTACTCGTCGGCGGCGGCGCCACGGCACATACGCTCTCCGTGCCAGCCTATCCGGAGACCTATCGGCAGCCTGCCGTCACCTACACTGCACGTTCAATCACGCGCGGGATGGCTCACTTCACGACGCAATGCGCGGGCTGTCACGGCACTGGTGCGCGTGGGCAGGAGCCTCCTTCGAGTACGAATGCACAGGCGATCATCGTGGCCCCTGACTTGAGCGAGCACACCGCCCTGCACACGGCGGGTGACATGTTCTGGTGGTTGAGCAACGGGATGCCGAGTGGCGCGATGCCCGGGTTCTCCGCCGTGCTGGATGAAGCTGCGCGCTGGGACCTGGTCAATTTTCTCCGCGCTTTTGCCGATGGGCACAGGGCGCGTGTGCTCTCGCCTCGCATCGCTCCGGGTCGACCCTGGTTGGGTGCTCCCAATTTCCATTACGAGACAGACGCCGGGGATGCGGCGGAACTGCGCGACCATCGCGAACAGAATCCGGTGTTGCTGGTGCTGGCGGATCCGGAGGAATCAATGGAACGTTTGCAGGAGCTCCAGGCGTTGCGTTCAGGCGAAGGCCTGGACGAGCTGGAGATTCTTCTGGTGCTTCGATCCGGGGCTTGTCGTGACCTCGATGCCGCACGCATCCAACTGCCCTGCATCATGCTGGGTGGTGAGGCTATCGCCGCAACCTATGCCTTGCTCGCGCGCACCCTGACTGTGCCCGGTGAGCGTACCGCCCTCACGCCCGGGTTCTCGCATGCGGAGTTCCTGATTGATCGTTTCGGTTTCCTGCGGGCGCGCTGGATCGCTGGGCGCGAGGAGCCATCCTGGAACGCCTCGCGACTGAAAGAACAGGTCGCCATGCTGGCTGGCGAGCCAAGGATCCTTGCATCACCGGACGAGCACGTGCACTGAGGTGATCAAGGACCCAGTCCCAGCTCCTCGCGCACCTGTCGTGCTGCGGCCGAGAGCGCCTGGAGTTTGCCAAAGGCAGCTTCACGGGTGAGATATTTGAGGCCGCAATCGGGCGCTGGCATGAGCCGGTCCGGCGAGACATGAGGCAGGGCGCGTCTGATGCGCTGAGCGAGGGTGTCCACGGATTCCACTTCATTGGTGGAGAGATCCACCACGCCGAGAATGATGGTCTTGTTGGCGAGATCCTCCAGCACCCCCAGATCAAGATGGGGCTGCGCGGCCTCGATGGAGATCTGATCGACCACGCAGTCGGCCAGTCGGGACAGGAAGGCATACGCCTTGGGTTTCTGCGCTGACATCACGAACCCGTAACCGAAGCAGAGATGCACGGCCGTGGTCGACCTGATCCCTTCCAGCGCGCGATTGATGGCCTCGATGCCATAGCGATTCGCGCCGTCGGCATCGCTGCGCAGCCAGGGCTCATCGAGCTGGATCACGTCTGCGCCGGCAGCTTCCAGATCCCGCGCTTCCTGGTTCACGACCTCGGCATAGGCCATGGCCAGGGACTCTTCGTCCGGATAAAACTCATTGAAGGCCTGCTTGCTCAGCGTGAATGGTCCCGGCAGCGTGATCTTCACACCGCGATTGGTGTTGGCCTTGAGAAAAAGCAGATCTGCCACTTCCACCGGACCCGGCCGCGTAAGCGCTCCAGTGACCCGCGGCACTGGAATCTCGAAGGATTCGACCTTGCGGATGAACGGGCGTGAGAGATCGATGCCGCTGAGTGAAGTGCCAAAACGATTGGAGTAGCTCTCCCGGCGAATCTCGCCATCGGTGATGATGTCGATGCCGGCGCGTTCCTGATCACGAATGGCGAGGCGGGTCGCATCATCCTGTGCTTCCTGCAGCAGTGAGGGAGCCACGCGCCAGATCTCAGGCGCATGGATACGCGGAACCAGCTTGGCTTTGAGGATGTCCTGATCCACCAGCCAGGCCGGCTGCGGATAGCTGCCCACCACTGTGGTCAGCAGTGGCTTGGATGGTTTCGATGCGGTCATGGCAAGTACGCTCTCCGATTGCAGGGTCCGAGTGTAGGGTGGCCAGCCGGACGCAGCCAGTCGCCAATGGCGACGCGTCCAGGCAGGCGATGGTGTGCTGACCTTTACCGGGTGCGTCCGGACGCCTGGCGAGCCCGTGGCCTCATCCAGGCATCACCCTTATACTTGCGCCGCTTCGGAGTCTCGGGGGGTGCAATTTTGAGTTCGTCGCGACGTCTGTTGCTGTTGATTGCAGCCGTCACCCTCTTGCCCGCCTTGCAGGCCGCACCCGTTGGCCTCCCCGTGAATCCGCTGGTGCCGGGGCTTTCCGCATCCACCATCAGTTCGCCGTCCGCTCCGGTCGAGACTGCGCCTGAACCCACGCCAGTCCCGATCGCGGAACCTGCGCCCGCGCCAACCCCTGCGGCAACGCCCTCGACGCAAGCCGTGGCACCGGCACCTGCTGCGCGTGTGCCGCAGGCGGCCGTCGCGATACCGCCGCCGCCGCGCACCCCACGGCCCGTCGTTCCCACCCCGCCACCCTCGCGCCGGCCTCAAGCCGTTGCAGTGCAGGCGCCTCCATCCGTGCCCGAGCCACGAATTTCGCAGGCGGCGGCGGTCAAGGCCGCGTCGGCGGAAGCCGCGCGACTGAACCTGAAATCCGCCTCCCTGCTGGTGCTCGAGCAGCCTCGCGCCAAGGTGCTCGTAGCGCGTGAGCCTGAGAAAGTGATGCCCATCGCATCGATCACCAAGCTGATGACCGCGATGGTCGTGCTCGATGCCAAACTGGACATGGGCGAGACACTCTCCATCGCGGACGCGGATGTCGACCGGGTGAAGATGTCGGGCTCGCGCTTGCAGGTCGGCACCCGGCTCTCACGCCGGGAAATGCTTCATCTGGCACTGATGTCCTCTGAGAATCGTGCGGCATCCGCTTTGGCCCGGCACTACCCGGGCGGCAAAACCGCCTTCATCCGGGCGATGAATGCCAAGGCTCACGCCCTCGGCATGCGCAAGACGCATTTTGTGGATTCCACCGGGCTCAGCCAGAAGAATGTCTCCACCGCGATGGATCTGGCCAAGATGGTGAGTGCCGCCCATCAATATGCTTCCATCCGCGAGTTCACGACCGCAGACCGTCATGTGATCAAGGCCAACCGCGGCGGCAGCCTTACCTACCTCAACAGCAATCGACTGCTACAGACCCGCAGCCGCGACTGGAACATCGGTGTATCCAAGACCGGCTACACCTCCGAAGCCGGGCGTTGCCTCGTGATGCACGCCAGGATAGGCGCCAAGCCGGTGATCGTGGTGCTGCTGAATTCCTGGGGCAAGCTGACGCCCATAGGCGATGCCAACCGCATCAAGCGCTGGGTCGAGGTCCACGGCTGAGAGTGGTCGCGCCCTGCGCGTGCAGGGACGTTCGTACCCCGCAGGTCTCAATCGTAATAGAACTGGTTGAGGCGCCAGCCGTCCGTCTTGCGTCGATAGGTGAACATCAGGCGCAACTGACCATCCGGGCACTGCAGCAGGTAGTTGTAGCGCCCGAACGAGGACATGAAGCGATCCAGCCCCGTGAATTCCGCTTCCGTCGGCGCGCCGAGGGTCGCCATGTGCCCGGGAAAGCTCGACTTCATGCGCGTCAGGTTTTCCTGCACTCTCGGATCGTCCAGATGTGACTCACGGACTGCGAGGGCCAGCGCTGCCTCGGGGCCGGACTGCCGCAGGGTCTGCACGATGAGATCCGCGCCGCGGCGTGCATCGGCAAGGCTGCGATAGGGTGCCTCCGCGCCGGCATCCACGTTGCAGGCAATGAGCCCCGCAAGCAGGGAGCTCAACCATACGAGCGCTCCTCGCGGACGGGGCCTGCCGCGACTGCCGAATCTGCAATTGACCGGACGCATCGTTGCATCATACCCGTTGTGCCCCGGTTGCACTGCCAGCGCCCTGCACTGACACTGGCCGGGGAGCCCCACCTGCGAGTGGCTGACAGGGAACAAGGCATGCAGAAGACTCAGCAGATCAATCTCGGCTACACCATTCTCGCCATTGCGCTGATCCTGCTGTTCCAGACCTGGCTGGCCGAGCATGGTGCCACGGAGCAGATTGCCTACGGCGAGTTTGAGCGCTTGCTGGAGCAGGGCGAGATCAGCGAAGTCCGGGTCTCAGAGCGCTTTCTCGAAGGTCGCCTGCGCAATCCACGTCCGGGTGGGCAGTCGCGCTTCGTCACCACCAGGGTGGAGCCCGGTTTCGCAGCCCATCTCAAGCAGTATGGTGTGGAATTCGCGGGTGTCATCGAAAGCACCTTGCTGCGCGATGTGCTGTCGTGGATTCTGCCGGTGGTGGTTTTCTTCGGCATCTGGATGTTCGCCATCCGGCGCATGGCCGAGCGGCAGGGTCTCGGTGGCATGATGTCCATCGGCAAGTCCCGCGCCAAGGTTTACGTCGAGCGTTCCACCGGCGTGACCTTTGACGACGTGGCAGGCGTGGATGAAGCCAAGGCGGAATTGCAGGAGATCGTGAACTTCCTGCGCGAGCCCAAGCGCCATGGTCGTCTTGGCGCGAGAATCCCCAAGGGTGTGTTGCTGGTTGGTCCACCGGGTACCGGCAAGACCTTGCTGGCGCGCGCGGTGGCGGGTCAGGCTGGTGTGCCATTCTTTTCCATCTCGGGTTCCGAGTTTGTGGAGATGTTCGTCGGTGTGGGTGCGGCCCGCGTGCGAGATCTCTTCGAGCAGGCATGGCTCGCGGCTCCCAGTATCATCTTCATCGACGAGCTCGATGCACTCGGACGGGCCCGTGGCTTCGGCCAGTTCGGCGGTGGACATGACGAGAAGGAGCAGACCCTCAACCAGCTCCTTTCGGAGCTTGATGGCTTTGATCCGAGCACCGGCATCGTGCTGCTCGCGGCGACCAATCGACCCGAGATCCTCGATCCGGCACTGACACGTGCCGGACGTTTTGATCGACAGGTACTGGTTGACCGTCCGGATCGAGTGGGTCGGGTCCAGATACTGAAGGTCCATGTGCGCAAGGTGACGCTCGATCCGGCCGTGATACTCGACGAGGTCGCGGCGCTCACCCCGGGTTTCACCGGCGCTGATCTCGCGAATCTCGTGAACGAAGCAGCCCTCATCGCCACCCGCGGCGATGCGGCCCAGGTGACGATGTCGCATTTCACCGCGGCAGTGGAGCGTGTGGTTGCCGGCTTGGAACGCCATTCCAGGGTCATGAATGCCGAGGAGCGTCGGGCGGTCGCCGTACACGAGACAGGCCATGCACTGGTCGCCTGCTCTTTGCCGGGCATGGATCCGGTGCACAAGGTTTCGATCATCCCGCGTGGCATCGGCGCACTCGGCTACACCATCCAGCGCCCCACCGAAGATCGCTTCCTCATGTCCAGACAGAACCTGAAGGACAAGATGGCCGTGCTCATGGGCGGCCGAGCTGCGGAGGCGTTGGTGTTTGGTGAGGTCTCCACCGGTGCAGCAGATGATCTCGACAAGATCACTGAAATCGCACGCCACATGGTGATGCGCTATGGCATGGCCGACGAGGTGGGGCAGGTGGTGTACGACGAGGCACAACCCCATTTCCTGGGCGAGGGCCTGGCCCAGGGCCCCATCCTGCGCGAGCACAGCGAAGCCACGGGGCGCGAGATCGATCTCGCGGTGAAAGGTCTGGTGGATGAGGCTTTCCGGCGTGCGCGAGAGATTCTCACGGCACGCAGGCCGGAACTCGAGGCTTGCGCGGAGCTGCTGCTCACGAAGGAGACGCTCAATGCCGATGAGCTCCCCTTCGTGCGCCAGCAGCACTGATTCAGGGCGACGCTTCTCCGCGCAAGGGCACACCCAGCCCGGTCAGGTTGTCGACCATGTCCCTGCCTGCGGAGAGCGGACTCACGTCCTTGTCCACCACAAGAATCTTGCCATCGGGTCCGATGTAGAACGTTTCACGCCGGGCGAACATTCCCATCATCAGCACCTCATAGGCCTGGGCGGCGGTTTTCTCCGGATCCGCGAGGATCGGAAAATCTGCCTGATTGGCCTCGGCAAAGCGTCGGTTGGTGTCGGCATCGTCCGTGCTCGCCATGAACAGGACGATGTCGAAGCGTCCGAGTGCCTGACCGCTCTCACGGAGCGATTTGCATTCGGCCGTTCAACCGCCGGTGAAGGCCTTGGGGAACCAGGCAAGCACCACATGCTTGCCGCGATAAGCGGACAGGGTGTGCGTCTTGCCATCGGAACCCATCAGGGCAAAGTCTGGCGCGGGATCCCCCGCCACCAGCTCGCGCGCCGAAGTCTCCGGTGGCAGTGCACCGATGAGCAGAAACAGGAAACACCAACGCCACATGGAATTCGCCTCGGTCCGGAGGGGAGGCCCAGTGTAGCGCGGGTCGGCCGGGATGCGGCTGCCATGGGGAGGGGATAACAGTCCGGGGGTGCTGGATCGCGCGTCGCTCTTCATCGATCATGGCGGGGCCGCCGAAGCAGGGCGATGAAATCCACAAGGAGCAGAAGGTATGAATGCCTGGGAAATCCAGAATGCCGGAGGTATCTCGAGTCTTGCCGCGGTGACCCGCCCTTCACCCCGGCCCGGCCCCTGGGAGATTGTGGTGCGCGTTCGGGCGGTGTCGCTCAACTACCGTGATCTGCTGCATGTGCAGGGCTTTGCGGATACCGACCGCTGGCCCCTGGTGCCCTGTTCCGACGGCGCGGGCGAGGTACTGGCCGTCGGAGAGCGCGTGACCCGCTTCAAGGTGGGCGATGCCGTCGCCGGCACCTTCTTCCAGCGCTGGATTGCGGGCGAAATGAACGAGATGGTCATGGAGTCCGCACTGGGCGGTCGCGAGCAGGGCATGTTGTGCCGCGAAGTCTGCCTGCACGAGGACGGGGCTGTCGCCATTCCGGCCGGATGGACTTTTGCGCAGGCTGCGACCCTGCCCTGTGCAGCCTTGACGGCGTGGCATGCGCTGGTGACGCGTGGACATCTGGCGGCGGCGGAAACCGTGCTCGCACTGGGTACGGGAGGCGTTGCCCTGTACACGCTGCAGATCGCGAAGATGCATGGCGCACGCGTGATCATCACTTCGGGCAGCGACGAGAAGCTGGCCCGTGCCAAGGCTCTCGGGGCTGATTACACGATCAACTACCGCACCCATCCGGACTGGGACGAGAAGGTCCTCGAAATCACTGGCGGACGCGGCGTGGATCATGTCGTGGAACTTGGTGGCGCCGGCACCCTGGAAAAATCCTGCCTCGCCGCGCGTTATGGCGGCAAGGTATGGCTCATCGGCGTGCTGACCGGCTTTGCAGGCACCGCCAATCCACTGCACATACTGCGCAAGAGCCTCACCCTGCAAGGGATCTATGTCGGCAGTCGCGAGATGTTCGAGGCCATGAATGCCGCGTTCTCGGTCAATGGCCTGCAGCCGGTGATTGATCGGGTGTTCCCCTTCGCCGAGGCACGCGAAGCCTTCCAGTGCATGCAGGATGCAGGACACTTCGGCAAGCTGGTCGTCACGGTTGATTGAACACCACGCCTCTTGCGAGCTTGAGTTTCACAGGATGCCCTCAAAGCCATCATGAGTCAGTTGCCCGAGAATTTCCTGCTCACGGCCGCATTGCCTCTGCGGGTGGCGATCACGTTGCCGGCTGGACCACTCATCGTGCCGCTCTGGTTCGAGTATCGGGACGGAATTTTCTGGTGTGCGTCCCAGGCGGATTCAGTCTGCGTGCGTGCCCTGCAGGCCGAGCCCGGCTGTGCCTTCGATCTCTCCACCAATGACATGCCTTACCGCGGCCTGAGAGGGCGCGGGGTTGCCACCTGTCATCCCGAACAAGGTGCCGCGCAACTGGAACGTCTGCTGCTGCGCTACCTCGGCAGTCTGGACGCGCCACTGGCACGGCGGCTGCGCCGCAAGGATGCCACCGAGATGGCGATCGCCATCACGCCGCACTGGGTGCGGGGCTGGGACTTCACCGAGCGCATGCGCGACAGCTTGCCGCGTTGAGTCCCGTCAGCTCCGGCGTCACGGGGATGCTGCCGTTTCTCGATGCTTCATCGGTCGCCGTGGTCATCGGCGCCAGCGGTGGTATCGGTGCGGCACTCGTCTCCGCACTGCGCCAGCATACGGCGGTCGGCAGCATCCTCGCGACCGGCCATGCACACCAGCCAGCCGCCATGCCCGGAGTCGAGACCTCGACCCTCGATATCCTCGATGAGGAGGCGCTGGCCGCCCTGGCCGCACGCGCGAGTGCCGTCGGTCCTGTACGGTTGGTGCTGGTGGCGTCGGGCGTGCTGCATACCCCATCGGGTGTTGCCCCTGAAAAATCGTGGCGCTCGCTTGATCTTGGGGCGCTGCAGGAAATCTTCACGGTCAATACCTTTGGTCCTGCCCTGGTCGGCAAGCATTTCCTGCCGCAGCTCTCACGCCAGGGACGCGCAATCTTCGCTGCACTTTCCGCCCGGGTGGGCAGTATCGAAGACAACCGGCTGGGTGGCTGGCACGCCTATCGCGCCTCCAAGGCGGCCTTGAACATGCTGCTCAGAAATTTTTCCATCGAGCTTGCGCGGCGCGCACCCGAGGCGCTTTGCGTGGGTCTGCATCCCGGCACGGTGGACACTGCGTTGTCCGCCCCCTTCCAGCGCGCGGTCAGGCCTGAAAAGCTGTTCAGTCCGGCTGAGGCAGCGCTCCATCTGCTGAAGGTTCTGGACGGTCTCGCGCCCGCCGACAGCGGGGACGTTTTTGCCTGGGACGGCCAGAGGATCCCGGCCTGAACCGCAAGCCCGCACCGGCCGCGTCCGGTAACACGCTGGTACTTGTACTGGGTGATCAGTTGAGCCTCTCGCTGTCCGCGCTCGCGGCCAGCGATCCCGCGAGCACGTGCGTGCTGATGTGCGAGGTCATGGCCGAGGCGAGCCATGTGCCACACCATCGCAAGAAAATCAGCTTCCTCTTCTCCGCCATGCGCCACTTCGCAGCCTCGCTGGCTGACCATGGCTGGCAGGTCACCTATGTGCGGCTGGATGATCCGGCCAATCGCGGCAGTCTGGAAGAGGAAGTCGCGCGCTTCCTTGAAGGCATGCCCTGCGGGCGGATCACCCTCACCGAGCCCGGCGAATGGCGGCTGCGCGAAGCCATGCAGGGTTGGCAGACGCGCTTCGGGATCCCGGTCGAGATGCTGGAAGACACCCGCTTCCTCTGTTCGCACGCACGCTTCGACGCCTGGGCCGAGGGCCGGCGACAGCTGCGCATGGAATATTTCTATCGCGAGATGCGTCGGCATACCGGACTGCTCATGGACGGTGATCAACCGGCTGGAGGTCGCTGGAATTTCGATGCGGAGAACCGCAAGCCTGCGACGGTGGATGCGGTGTTCGTCGAGCCGCTGAGATTTCCACCCGATCCCGTCACGCAGGAGGTGATCGCGCTGGTCGAGGCGCGCTTCCCCCATCATATGGGCGCTGCGATGCCGTTCTGGTTCGGGGTGACGGCAGAGCAGGCCAGAGAGGCCTTCCAGTCCTTCCTGGAGCATGGAATGGCGGGCTTCGGTGATACCCAGGACGCAATGCTGTCGAATGCGCGCTTCCTGAATCATGCCGTGATCTCGCATTACCTGAATGCGGGCCTGCTGGACCCGCTCGAAGTGTGCCGCGCTGCCGAGCAGGCCTGGCAAGACGGGCGCGCGCCGCTCAATGCGGTCGAGGGCTTCATTCGCCAGATCATCGGCTGGCGTGAATACGTGCGCGGCATCTATTGGCGGGAGATGCCCGCGTATGTTTCGCAGAACTTCTTCGATGCGACGCGCCCGCTGCCGGCCTTCTACTGGACTGGCGAGACCTCCATGGCGTGCCTGCGCGCAGCCATCACCCAGACCATCGAGGAAGCCTATGCACATCACATCCAGCGCCTCATGGTCACCGGCACCTTTGCGCTGCTGGCGGGTATCAGCCCGCAGGCTTTGCATGAGTGGTATCTCGCCGTCTATGCGGATGCGTATGAGTGGGTGGAACTGCCGAATACGCTCGGCATGAGCCAGTTCGCGGATGGCGGCCTGCTTGCTTCCAAGCCTTATGCGGCAAGTGGTGCCTACATCAACCGCATGTCGGACTACTGTAAGGGTTGCCACTACAAGGTGAATGAAAAAACGGGACCGAAGGCCTGCCCGTTCAATGCCCTGTACTGGGATTTTCTTGCCCGACATGCCGACAAGCTGCGAGGCAATCCGCGCATGGCCCAGATGTACCGGGTGTGGGAGCGTTTTTCTCCGGAGGTTCAAGCAGCCTTTCGGGCGAGTGCAGGCGCGTTTCTGCAGGATCTGGCCTGATTCCCGTCGCATTGGCAGTGTATTCCGCGAAGCCGGGTGCTGTGCTACCGTGCGGCCCCTCGTCCATACCGACTCCGGAAAGCGCCCTCTGATGCAAACCCTCCGCGCGCGAGCCTGCGTGATTCTCGTGGCGTGCTTGCTGTTGAATGATCCCGCTCTGGCTGAGCAGCCGTGGCGGCTCAGGGATGCGCTCGCGCTGCCGGCCTGGGTGAAGCTCGATGTTCAGCACAGGCTGCGCTACGAGAGCCTCGACGGGCAGTATCGCGCGGGCGGAGAGGGAGGCGACCAGCAACTCGCCTTGCAGACCCTCGCCCACCTTCGGCTGGGAAGCCCGACACTCAAGCTGGGCCTGGAGATGCTGGACGCGCGCGTGTTTCTGGATGACGCCGCCTCCACGCTCGATCCCGGCATGGTCAACAGTGCTGAACTGCTGCAGGGCTACATCGAATGGCAGCCCGACACGGGGGCCGCGCAAGGAGCGATGATCGTCAAGGCCGGGCGGCAGACCATTGACTACGGCACCCGTCGCCTGATTGCCCGCAACCGTTTCCGCAACACGGTGAATGCCTTCAACGGCCTCGGTGTGCGCTTTACCAGCGCAGCGGGTCACGAAAGCGAGGCCTTCGTGGTGGTGCCGGTGATCCGTTTGCCGACTGCACGTACGCGACTTCAAAACAATGAGGCATCTTTCGACGAAGAAGATTTCGGCACGGTGCTGTGGCTGGCCTCCTGGCGTAGTGCGCCTGGCCCTGTGCGGTTGGAGGCTTATCTCATCGGTCTTAACGAGACCGATGGCGTGTTCGATACGCGCAACCGCCGCTTGCAGACCCCGGGCCTGCGTCTGTTCCGTGAGCCGGCCCCCGGGCGGATTGATTTCCAGCTCGAACTGGTGCAGCAATTAGGTGAGGTGCGAGGGAGTACCGCGAGTACCGATCGCGCCGATCTCGACCACCATGCGCACTACGAATCCCTGCATCTGGGATATACCTTTGAGGCACCCTGGTCGCCACGCGCGATTGCGATGTTTGATTACGCGCGCGGCGATGAGGATCCGACGGATGACGACAACCAGCGCTTCGATACGCTCTACGGTGCGCGTCGTTTCGAATATGGTCCCTCAGGTATCTTCGGCCCCTTTCTCCGCACCAACATGTTGACGCCGGGGTGGCGCCTGAACGTGACGCCGCGCGAGAATCTCCAGGCCTTCATTGGTCACCGTGCCTACTGGCTGGCATCGGACCGTGACATCTGGCTGGCGGCAAACCTGCGGGACACCACCGGTCAGTCGGGCAGCTTCATTGGCCACCAGCTCGAGGCCTGCGTGACCTGGCAGCTCATTCCAGACACCCTCGCGCTGGAAGCGGGAGGTGCCTGGTTGAGCGAAGGCGAGTTTCGCGAGGCTGAGCAGGGCAGGGGGGATCCGGGAGCGTCCAGTTATCTCTACACCCAGTTTACGCTCAGCTATTGAGCCAATCAGGGCGTCTGGTATTCGCGCGGATACTGGATGAATTCGAACAGGATGCCGAGGATTGAGCGCGGATGAGAGAAGGCGAAGCGCACCTCCTCCGAGAACCGTCGCCCCGCGAAATCCACGAAATCGAGGTTGAGCGCGCGCGGTTTCTCGTCCACGAACTGCACCGACTTGCGGCCCAGGTGAGCCATCGTCTCCTCGATGTCATCGACGGCAAAAGCGATGTGATGCAGGCCCTCGCCCCGCTTGTTTAAAAAGTCGGCGATGACGCCGGTGTCCCCGGTGGGCGCCATCACTTCAAAATCCACTTTTCCCACGCGGCACATGCGATATCGCATGCCGTACGCCGGTACCTCGATCTCCGGGCCTATGCTCGCCGAGAACAGCTCGGCAAAAAGTGTGGTGGCTTGCTCCAGATCGCGCACTGCGATGCCGACTTCGGTGATTCTTCGGATGTCCATGCAGACTCCCTGGTTGATGGGTTCAGCCGTCATCGTGGTATGCGGCCACCACGCGGCGAAAATCCTTGGCGTTGTATGAGACGACGAGTTCGTCGACGATGTGGATGAGACGATGGCTGCTTGTGTGGGGCGTGCGTGATCTCCGCTTGCAAGGATAGAAGCCCAGTCTCACCCAAAATGTCTTGAGTGTGAATGCAGGAGAACGCTGTCATGACCCATCACACTACGCTCTGTGAGCTCGATGCCCGCGGGGTGGCAACCGTGACCCTCAATCGCCCCGAGGTGAACAATGCCTACAACGGCGAGATGCTGCAGTCGCTGCTTGATGCCTTTGCCGCGCTTGATCGTGAAGCCGGCCTGCGTCTGGTGGTGCTGCGTGGCAATGGGCCCCATTTCCAGGCCGGCGCGGATCTGACCTGGCTGCTGGACGTCTCGGCAAGAGACCCGGAATTCAACCTCGAAGCCTCACGCCTGACTGCACAGGTGGTCCGTGGCCTGAACGAGTTCCGTGTGCCCACGCTCGCGCTCATTCATGGCTTCTGCATCGGGGGAGGCACGGGCGTGGCTGCGGCCTGTGATGTGGTGATTGCAGAGCAAAGCGCGAAATTCGCGATAAGTGAGGCGCGCTGGGGTTTGATGGCCAGCGTGATCTTTCCCCAGCTCAATGCCGCAATCGGCGAGCGTCAGGCGCGGCGGTATGCGGTGACCTGTGAACGCTTCAATGCGGAGGAAGCGCGGCGGATCGGGCTGGTACATGAAGTGTGCGTGCCCGGCGGCCTTGATGCCGCTGCGAGTCCCGTGATCGAGGGTATCCTGATGGCCGGGCCGGAGGCCGTGGCGGGCACCAAGCGCGGCCTCATGGCATGCGCGGGCTCGATCATGGAAGAGGAGAAGTTCTCGGCTCTGGTGGCGAGCCATTCAGCGAAACGACAGTCGCGAGAGGCTGCCGAGGGTCTCAGAAGTTTTGTGGAGAAACGGAATCCGGCGTGGTTTCCGGCAACCTGAGCCGGGCGGGGACGTCACAGGGCGATCCTCCGCCCCGTGACGTCAACAAGGCCTGATCAGGGCTGCACGGCGAGGGCCGTCGCAGCGGGTGACGACTGTCCTTGTGAGCCACTCGCCGTACGCGCGGCAAGATCGGCCCGCGCCCAGGTTTTGGCCAGTCGCGCCGCCACCGTCTCCGCCATGGTCTCTTTCTTCTGCACTTTGAGAGCCTTCAAAAGCCCCGTCAGCGCCCAACCATTGTCGGGATTCCGGCGCAGATCCTGCCAGAAGACGGTTTCGGCCTCCGCCGGCCGGTTGGCGGCGAGCAGGATGTTGCCCAGCGCATGACGCGGCGGGAACGCCCATTCCGCAGGCTCGGTGTAGGCCAGTGATTCCTCGAAGCGCACCGCGAGTTCAAGCTGTGCCACCGCATCGTCATATCGACCCTCTGCAGCCGCAATCGCACCCGTCAGGCTGGGCACGGCGATATTCAGAATCGATCGGCCGGTGTTCTGGGAGAAGAGATTCCCATCGAGCGCCGGGTTCTGCATGACTTTCTCGAGCGCTGCCAGTTCTGCCTTGGCCTCCGCAAGTTTGCCCTTGCCAAGCAAGGCCTCGCCGCGCGCGTAGTGCCAGGCGCCGTTCAAGAAGGCGGAGGAGGCCGGCGGCGCAGGCTCCTTCAGCATGTCGTCCCAGCGCCCGAAGCGGACATGCGTCCAGTAGGGCACCACGCGGAAGGCTGCCAGCATCGGCATGGCCTCCAGCGTGGCGTCATCGATCTTGGTGCCCACCTTGCGCGCGGCCTCCAGCGCAAGCGCGTGCTGCCCGTCATACATCGCCGCAAACCACAGGAAGTGGATGTTGTGCGGGTAATAGGCCATGGGATAGAGGCCTTGGGCTCGGCACTGGGTGATGTAGTCTTCGTCCGCCTCGATCGCGAGCTGGTTGCTCTTGATGGCATCCGCGTAACGGCCCACACGCTGATAGATATGGGACGGCATGTGCACCATGTGGCCCGCCGCAGGCATCAAGGTCAGCAGGGTGTCGGCGGACTTCTCTGCGCGCGCCGGGGTCGGAGTGGGTTCGAGCAGGTGGATGTGCAGATGCAGGGCCCCGGGATGCTTGGGATCACGCCGCAACACGTCTTCCGTGAGGGCGACGATTTCGGCCGTGCCCTCGTGCGGCTGGCCATCAGGCATCCAGTAGCCCCACGGGCGCAGATCCATCATTGATTCCACATACAAGGTGGCAATGTCGAGATCTTCCGGGAACTGCGCATGCACCTTGCGCATGGCCTCGGCATAAGCCTTGTCGTTGGTCTTGCGTGCGCTCGCATCTCCTGAATAGCGCACCGCGAGGGCTGCGATCAGTGCCTGTTCCCGTGGGCTCGTCTTGCCCGCGAGCGCCTGCGCCTTGCGCAACATCTCCAGCGCATGGGGTTCTTCATTGGGCGCCATCATGGCGTTGATGTTCGGACCTAGCACCAGGGCTTGTCCCCAGTAGGCCATCGCCACGTTCGGGTCCAGCCTCGCCGCTTCGCGGAAGGCGCGACGCGCTTCACCGTGATTGAAGGCATAGGCGAGATTGAGACCCTGATTGATGAACTTCTGGGCCTCGGCATTGCCGGTGGTCACCGGGAAGGTGTGGCTTCCGAGATTCTGCAGACGCGGCGCCAGCTCGCCCTTGGGGCCGGGCTGCTGGGCAGCCGGGGCATCCTCATAGTGCTTGTGGGTGGTCGTGTGGATGGTCTCGGCCGCCATCAGGTTGGGACTGAGGGCGCCAAGCAGGACGCCAAGCCCTGTTCCCAAGGCGTGGAGGGGGTTCTTCATGCGGCGATTCCTTCTCTGTGCGCAGGCGTGGTGCCGGGCTGGTGTTGCAGGAATACCCCCGAGAGTATAACTCCCGAGGGTATCCCTTCAAGTCATCTCGCGAAAGGTGCGGTGTCGAAGTGATCCCGCCATTCGCTCACCTTGCCGTCACGAATCTTCATGATCCCCATGAGCGGAATGGTGAGCAGGGTGGTCCCCTGCGCATCCTTGAGGTAATCGATGCGCTCGGTGAGCACCGCGTCACCCGCCACCGCAATGGAGAGGATGTCCATGTCGATGGCAACGAACGGTACCTGCTGCGAGAAACCGGCAAAGAACGCCAGCGCCTCGTCCGGCCCTGAGGTGCGGGAAAGGCCGACGTTTTCATAGGCACAATCCGCAGTCATGTACTCCCGGAATGAGCGCTCGAAATTACCGGGGATGACCCAGCTCGCCATGAAAGCGCGCGCAGTCTCGAGTGTATCCATGCGACCTCCGTCAGTTTGGTGCCCGCTGCTCAGGCAAAGTGGGGCATGATTTCCTTGGCAAACTGATCCACCACTTCGCGTGTCGGCCGAATTGGCTGCACCGCCACCTGATGCACGCCGGCATCCCGCATCGCGTCGATCATCCCAAGTACTTCCTTGCGGGTTCCGGTGAGCGTGGTGGCCTGGATGATCTTCTTGGACATCAAGGCCTCGTGCTCGTCCCGCAGGTGCTGCAGATAGCCCTCGTAGAGCTTGAGATGCCGGGTCTCGATCGGCGCATCAGGCTCGCGGTAGACGTCAGTGAAGCCCATCAGATCATCGCGCAGGGAGCCCGGTATGGCGGAAGGATCCTTGATGCAGGAGAGCGCGAAGATGTTGCTGGATGACGCCACCATCGGGCCGACCGCCTCGCGCACGGCGCGGGTTTCGATCTGCTCTTCCGAATCCGTGAGGTAGAACGCGGTCATCGAGAGGATGTAGATCTTGTCCGGATCGCGGCCGGCTTCTTCCGCACCCTTGCGCACGTTGGCGATCATCCATTTCACGAGATCGGGATGCACCGCGCCGAAGAGAATCACCCCATCCGCAATCTTGCCTGCAAGCTGGGCGACCTTGGGGCCGCTCGCGGCGAGATAAATCGGAATCCTGTCCTTGAGATTGATATAGCCCATGTTCGGGTTCAGAAACTTGATCTTGCGATGACGATCGCCTTCCGCGTAATCGGTGATCTTGCCGTCAAAGAGTTCACGGCACACGCGGACGTGTTCCTCGAGCTCGGATACCTTGGCGGCCGGCATGCCGAGTGTGCGCCGCGTGGTATTGCCGGTGCCGATGCCCATGATGGCGCGGCCCGGCGCGATTTCGTTGATGGTGGCCATACCGCAGGCCGACAGCGGCGCAATGCGTGAGGCGGGATTGGTGACGCCGGGACCGATCTTGATCCGGCTGGTGCGATCCGCGCACAAGGCCATGGCAGCGTAAACCTCGCTGCCGAGCATCTGGCTGTCGTACAGCCAAGCATGCGAGAAGCCATGATCCTCTGCGTACTTCACATCCTTGTGGATGTGGATATCACCCATGAAGACAAAGCCGAAATCCATCGTAAACCTCCCCTCGTGCTTTTTTGTGTAACGGCAGGTCAGCCGTAACGCGGCCCCCCACCGGGATGTTAGAGGGGCTTTGCTTGGCCTGTAAACGCTGACTGGAATGGTCTGCCGGGATCGCCGGCGTGCTGCACTGCAGAGATCTTCCGGCGCAACACAGGAACTGCTGCAACTGCGCTACAGGTAGTCATTGCCGCGTCATCATCACGCCTTCATTGAATATGCTTGCGGGGCGACCGGCGGCGTCAAGATCACCAAAGGTGAACACGGTGAACCTGCGTTCGGCACCGTTCTCCCGCAGCGTCAGCGTGTACTCGTCAAATTCGTAAGTGCCTGCGGCTGCGGCGGAGGCCCCCGTGGTGACCTGAGAGGTGGTGCCTGAAGTGACTGCAACGACTCCAACGCCGCGCGTATAGGTTCCATCGCGCCGAAAGTTCAGGGTGTTGGAGGACGAAGTGCCGCCACCAATTGAGGCTCCTCCTTCGTAGCTCCCATCCATGCGCCATCCACGCTGGAATCCCGCCCGACGCGAGGCAAAGCCGCTGTCGATGGTGATGCCCTTGTCGTGCCCCTCGTATCTGGAGCGAGTGACTCTCCCGCGCTCTGCCCATGCCATGACCAACTCGTTGCCCTCGATCCAGTAGCTTCCGTCGTGCCGGGTGGCTGCCGGTTGTGCGGCCAGAGTACGGAGGTCCACGCCGGCCGCGGGAGACTTGAAGAAACGGCCATTGGAAGTGAAGAAATAGGATTCGTGATTCAGCGAGATCCCTCCGTTGGCGAACATGTAAGTGCGTTGTACGGAGAACGCGCCCTCGATCGGGGTCCTGGCGCCGCGAGGAATGGCGGGCCATGGGAGCGTGGCTCCGGGGCGCGCCGGAGCCTACACTCGGCCCACTAACGGGATGCGGGGATCGAATCAATGAATAGCCGAATCACCATTGACCCCGGGATTTGTCACGGCAAACCGTGCATTCGAGGGTTGCGGTATCCAGTCGCGTCGGTTCTGGAATGGTTGGCGGGTGGCATGTCCACCGAGGAAATTCTCGCTGATTATCCTGATCTGGAGAGTGAAGACATCCTCGCCGCCCTGGCATATGCGGCCCGCTTGGCACATGTAAACCGAGTCGAGCCTCTCACTGCGTGAAGTTTCTGGTCGATGCGCAGCTGCCCTGCCGATTTGCTCAATGGCTCGCGCAGCATGGGCACGACGCCTTGCACACCTTGGATTTGCCAGGTGGGAATCGAACACCTGACCGCCGACCAGCGTGCCGGATTGCATGCGCTGGCCAGCGCGCCCGCAGTGACATCTGCGCAGGTAAAGCCGAAACATCCTGGTTGACAGGCAGCGGTGCGAGCGGGTGCGAGCAATGAAGATGGCGCGCCCAGAAGGACTCGAACCTCCGACCACCTGGTTCGAAGCCAGGTACTCTATCCAACTGAGCTATGGGCGCGTCGTGGTATTCTGCGGGCCGCACGCATGACGGGCAACCGTCGCACCGACCCAAGTCACAGGGAGGGTTCTCATGTCGCCTCGGGATCTCAAGGTGGGTGTTCTGCTACCGCTCTGGAATGGCTCCCTGAACGGGGAGACGGCCGGTATCGCCCGCAACCGTGCCTTTGCCCGCCATGCCGAGGCCGCAGGTCTGGACAGTGTCTGGTTTACGGATCACCTCTACTGGGAAGCCTACGTCGACTTCCGGGCCGTGGGCCTCCAGCTGCCGGAAGAATTGAAGGGGGTAAAGGGCGGTCAATGGGAGTGCTGGACTGCCGCGGCAGCGGTTGCCGCCACCACTTCCCGTATCCATCTCGGCACCCTCGTCTGCAACACCACCTTCCGCAATCCGGCATTGCTCGCACGCATGGTCGACAACGTGACCGAACTCAGCGAAGGGCGACTCATCCTGGGCCTTGGTGCTGGTGATTTCATCTCCGAGCATCAGGCTTACGGTTTCGATTTCACGCGCCATGTCGGCCGCTTCGAAGAAAGCCTGCAGATCCTCAAGCCCATGTTGCGCGGGGAGACAGTGAGCTTGCAGGGCGAATTTCACCGGGTGGAAGACGCGGCCCTGCTGCCAAAATCGGCCTTCCGCGCGCCGCCCCTGATGATTGGCACCCTCAAGGGCAAGCCTCGCATGTCCCGTCTGGTGGCCCAGCATGCCGACATGTGGAACTGCATGATTGCCTTCGGTGACAGTGCCCTCGAGACCTATCGCGACGCCTGGGCCCCCATTCTTGCCGCGTGTGAAAAATGGGACCGGGACCCGGTCACCCTGTCCCAAGGGGCCACGGTTGCCGTCGATTTCACGGCGGGACCCTTTGGTCCCATGCCCAGTGCGGTCCCCTTCCGAGGCTCACTGTCCGAAATTGCGGCTCGCTTCGCGGAATATGCCGATGCAGGTGCCGAGCATGTGTCCGTGATCCCGCACCCTTGGAACGAAGACGGCCTCGATAGACTGGGCGAGGTGCTGGCGTTGCTCCGCGCCTGAGCCGCTTCGCGCCTGACGCTGGCGGTTCGCGTTGCGAATTGCCACAATACTGCAGTACAACATCGCCTCCCTTCCATACGCGTCAGTATGGGCTGCGCCCGGTCTGCCGGATCGGGCGTATCGGACCTGGATGAACCTGAATCTGGATCGGCCCCTGGGCGAGGGGCCTCGGCCATTGCGGACAATCCGGGCTCTTCGCCGCCCGGCGGGCTTTTTCTGAAAGGAGAATTTCCATTGCGTATCGGGATTCCACAGGAGATTCACGCGGGCGAGCGCCGCGTGGCAACCACGCCGGAGGTGGCAGGCAAGCTCATCAAGCTGGGCTTCACCGTCGCCCTGCAAAAGGGAGCTGGCATCGCCGCGGATCTGGCTGATGAGGCCTACTCGGAAGTCGGCGTCGAAATTGTCGAGGACGTTTCCCGTCTCTGGGCCGACTCGGACATCGTGCTCAAGGTGCGGGCGCCGGAGCCGCACCCGGGGCTGGGCTGCCACGAGGTGGACTTGCTGCGGGAGGGCGCGACCCTCGTCTCTTTCCTCTGGCCGGCGCAGAACCCGGAGCTCATGGACCGGCTTGCCGGTCGCAAGGCCACCGTGCTTGCCATGGACAGCGTGCCGCGCATCTCCCGCGCCCAGAAGCTCGATGCCCTCAGTTCCATGGCCAATATCGCGGGCTACCGCGCGGTCATCGAGGCGGCACAGAATTTCGGCCGCTTCTTCACGGGGCAGGTCACCGCGGCCGGCAAGGTCCCGCCGGCCAAGGTTTTCGTGATCGGCGCCGGTGTGGCTGGGCTCGCGGCGATTGGCGCCGCCAATGGTCTGGGCGCCATCGTGCGCGCCATGGACACCCGTCCCGAGGTGAAAGATCAGGTCAAGAGTCTCGGCGCCGAATTTGTGAGCGTCGATTACCAGGAAGAGGGTGAAGGCACCGGCGGTTACGCCAAGGTCATGAGCGAGGGCTATCAGAAGGCCCAGGCCGAGGCCATCGCCAAGCAATGCCGCGAAGTGGACGTGGTCATCACCACCGCACTCATCCCCGGCAAACCCGCCCCCAAGCTCATCACCGAGGAAATGGTGCAGTCCATGCAGGACGGCAGCGTGATCGTCGATCTCGCCTCGGAGCAGGGCGGCAACTGTGCCTGCACCGTGCCCGGTCAGGTGGTGCAGCGTCACGGCGTCTCCATCGTCGGTTACACGGATCTCCCCAGCCGCATGGCGCGGCAGTCCAGCCAGCTTTACGCCACCAATCTGTTGCGCCTGCTGGAAGAACTCTGCACGGCCAAGGATGGTTTGGCCGTGGTGAACATGGAAGACGAGATGATCCGCGGTGCCACCGTGGTGAAGGATGGTGAAATCACTTGGCCACCACCGGCTCCGCGTTTGTCCGCGGCGCCCCCGGCCGGTGCCAAGCCGGCTGCGGCCGCACCGGTGGTGCCCGAGAAGAAGCCGCTGATTCCGCCGGCCTTGCAGCCGCTCGTGGTGCTCATCGCCGCGGGGCTTGCGCTTGCCTGGCTCGGTACCGTCGCGCCAGCGGCCTTCATGTCCCATCTGATGGTGTTCGTGCTGGCCTGTTTCGTGGGCTACATGGTGATCTGGAACGTGACCCCGGCCTTGCATACGCCCTTGATGAGCGTGACCAACGCCATCAGCAGCATCATTGCCATCGGTGCCCTCATCCAGGTGTCGGCGCCCGGGTTCATGATGACCCTGCTTGCCGGCATAGCGCTGATTCTCACCACCATCAACATGGTCGGCGGTTTCGCCGTCACCCAGCGCATGCTGCGCATGTTCCGGCGATCGGAGTAAGTCATGAGCGAAGGTCTGGTAACCGTTTCCTATATCGCCGCCACGGTGCTCTTCATCCTGAGCCTGGGCGGTCTTTCCAACCCCGAGACGTCGCGGCGCGGCAACTACTACGGTATTGCTGCGATGACCATTGCGATCCTCGCCACCGTGCTGGGACCGAAGGTCACAAGCCTCTGGCCCATCCTCATCACCATGGCGCTGGGTGGTGGCATCGGTTGGTACGCAGCCCATCGCGTGCAGATGACCGAGATGCCGGAGCTGGTGGCCTTGATGCACAGCCTGGTGGGTCTGGCTGCGGTGCTGATCGGCTATGCCACCTTCTTCGACACCTCGGTGCACTTCGAGGGCGTGGAGAAGACCATTCATGAAGTGGAGATCTACATCGGCATCCTCATTGGTGCCGTCACGTTCTCGGGCTCCGTGGTGGCCTTCGGCAAGCTTTCCGGCAAGATTGGGGGCAAACCCCTGCTGCTGCCGGGCCGCCACTACCTCAATCTGGTGGCGCTGCTGGCGGTGATCTTCTTTGGCAACCTGTTCCTGAACGCCGACTCCGGCTGGGGCGGCACTCTCTGCCTGCTCATCATGACCGGCATCTCGCTGGTGTTCGGTATCCACATGGTCATGGCCATCGGCGGCGCCGACATGCCGGTGGTCGTCTCGATGCTGAACAGCTATTCGGGGTGGGCGGCATCCGCCACCGGCTTCATGCTCGGCAACGATCTGCTGATCGTGGTCGGCGCGCTGGTCGGTTCCTCGGGTGCGATTCTGTCCTACATCATGTGTCGCGCCATGAATCGCAACTTCCTGAGCGTGATCGCCGGCGGCTTCGGCACCGGCACCGGAACGGCCACAGCGAGCGAAGGCCCGCAAGGTGAGGTGCAGCCCATCAGTGCCGAGGACACCGCGGAACTGCTGCGCAACGCCAGCAAGATCATCCTCGTGCCGGGCTACGGCATGGCGGTGGCTCAGGCCCAGCACACGGTGTTCGAAATCACCAAGCTGCTGCGGGAACGTGGCGTCGATGTGCACTTCGCAATCCATCCGGTGGCCGGCCGCATGCCCGGTCATATGAACGTGCTGCTGGCTGAGGCCAAGGTGCCTTACGACATCGTGGCTGAGATGGATGAGATCAACCTCGAATTCCCGGAAACCGATGTGACAATGGTCATTGGCGCCAACGACATCGTGAATCCGGCCGCCCAGGATGATCCCAACAGCCCCATTGCCGGCATGCCGGTGCTGGAGGTCTGGAAGGCCAGAACTTCGATTGTGATGAAGCGTTCCATGGCTTCCGGTTATGCCGGCGTCGACAATCCGCTGTTCTACAAGGACAACAACCGCATGCTCTTTGGCGATGCCAAGAAGATGCTGGATGAAGTGCTCGTGGCCCTGCGTGCAGGCTGAGGGCACAGGAGAGAGTTTGAGATGGGTTTGATACTGACGAGCGAAAACTTCCAGGAAGGCGACTTCCTGGGACCGCAGCATGTGCTCTCCGAAGCCTATGGCTTTGGTTGCAAAGGCAACAATCTGTCACCCCAGCTGAGCTGGGAAAACGTGCCGGAAGGTACCCGGAGCTTTGCCGTGACCTGCTATGACCCCGACGCCCCGACGGGCAGCGGTTTCTGGCACTGGGCGGTGGCGAACATCCCGGCCGAGGTGCGTTCACTCCCCCTGGGTGCTGGGAATCCCACGGCGGGCACGATGCCGGCCGGCGCGGTGGAAGTGATGACGGATTTCGGGGAGCCCGGCTACGGCGGCCCCTGTGCGCCCGAGGGTCACAACGTGCATCGGTATATCTTCACCGTGCACGCGGTGAGCCTCGCGCAGTTGCCGGTGAGTGCAAAGACGACCTCCGCCATCCTCGGCTTCTATCTGAATTTCCATACCCTGGAAAAGGCGAGTCTGATCGGTCTGTTCAAGCGTTGAGCAGAGCGTGGCCGGGGGTTGGTGCGGCCTCGTTCGCGCCAGCCCCGGCTGCGAGATATCACTCGGACCGGCAGTACTCCGGGCAACATATTCTCCGTTGCCGTCTGACCCCCGACCCTCGACCCCCGCGCCGCCTGACTGCTAGTGATTCACGGCGCCTTCCGCGCCCAGTCCCGTCTGCGAACGAACGTATTGAGCCGCGAAGCCTGCACGCTCCCGTGTGGCCCGTAGTCCGCGATCACTGAGTGAGCCAAGGACGCTGCCTGTCACCGAGGCCGCGAGTGCAAACAGGGCGGGATACTTCCAGGGGAACAGCGGGCTTTCATGGCCCAGCAGATCCACCCACACCGTGGGGCCGAAGAGAATCCCGCCGACGGCGACCGTGAGACCGAGAATCCCGCCCAGCAGTGCACCCCGGGTGGTGAAGTCCTTCCAGTACATGGCAAAGAACAGCAGAGGGAAGTTGACGCTCGCCCCAATGGAGAAGGCCAGCAGGACCATGTAGGCCACGTTCTGCTCCTCGAACACCAGGCCCAGCATCACCGCCAGCGCGCCGAGACATAGTGCCGCGATCTTGGACACCCGCACAGCCTCCTGCTCGCTGGCCTGTGGACGGAACACATTGGTGTAGAGATCGTGTGAGATGGCCGAGGCGCCGGAGAGGGTGAGTCCTGATACCACCGCCAGGATGGTGGCGAAGCACACGGCGGAGATGAAGCCGAGGAACACATCCCCGCCCACGGCGTGCGAGAGGTGGATGGCGGCGAGGTTGCCGCCTCCGATGAGCTTGTCCGTCGCGGCATCAAAATAACCCGCCTCGCGGGTCACCAGCGCAATGGCGCCAAAGCCGAGGACAAAGATCAGCAGGTAGAAATAGCCGATGAAACCGGTCGCGAAGAACACCGAGCGGCGGGCTTCGACGGCATTCGGCACCGTGAAGAAGCGCATGAGGATGTGTGGCAGGCCGGCCGTGCCAAGAATCAGCGTGGTCCCCAGCGACAGGGTGGACAGTGCATCATGGGTCATGATGCCGGGCTGCAGCATGTCGGTGCCGCGAGGATGCTGCAGGGTGGCCTCGCGCAGCAGGGCATCAAAGGAAAAGCCGAAGCGCTGCATCACGAGCCACGACAGCACGCTGCCGCCGGCAAGCAGAATGGTGGCCTTGATGATCTGCACCCAAGTAGTTGCGATCATGCCGCCAAAGCTGACATAGAGCACCATCAGCACGCCGATGGTGACGACCGCTGTCTCGTACTCGAGACCGAACAATATCTCGATCAGTTTACCCGCCCCAACCATCTGTCCAATGAGATAAAGCACCACGGCAAAAAGTGAACCGATTGCCGCCAGGGTCCTGAGCGGGGTGGAGGCCAGGCGCATGGAGACGGCATCGGCAAAGGTGAATTTGCCGAGATTCTTCAGCCGCTCGGAGAGCAGAAAGAGCACCAGCGGCCAGCCGGCGATGCCACCCACCGCGTATATCAGTCCGTCGAATCCGAAATCGAAGATGAGCGCGGTGACGCCGAGGAACGTGGCCGCCGACATGAAGTCCCCGGCGATGGCGAGCCCGTTCTGGAAACCCGAGATCTGGCCGCCAGCGGCAAAGAAATCACGGCTGGTGCGCGTGCGTCGCGCGGCCCAGAACGTCACCGCCAGTGTTACCGCCACAAAGGCCATGAACATGCCCACCGCCACGGGATTCAAGCGCTGCCCATGCTCTGCAGCATTGACGGCAGCAGCGGGTGTCGGCAGGGCGACAAGCCCGGCAAACCTAGCGGTGGGACTCACGGTGCGCTTCTTCGAGAATGCGGGCGTTGAGTCGATCAAATTCGCGGTTGGCCCGCCACACATAGATACCCGTGAGCCCGACACTCAGCACGATCACCACAGCTCCCCAGGCGACGCCTAGGGTGATCACGGCACCTTCATGCACGGGCTGCCTGAAGGTATCCGCAGCATAGGCAATCATCAGGATGAAGCCGTAGTAGGCCGCAAGCACCCCTGCGCACAGTGTCCAGGCGAGGCGGCTGCGCTTGGCCTGCAGGGCGTGAAAAGCAGGATTGGCGGAGATCCTCGCGTGCAGCGCGTCCATCCGGAATGACGGGCCCGGCGTCAGTGCTGTGCGGGTGCTTCGGCCCCCACGCCAGTCTGGGAACGGACAAACTGGTCATCAAACTCGGCGCGTTCGCGCCTCGCGCGCGGGCTGTCGTCGAGCTTAGAGACCACGATCATGGTGAAGAACGAGGCGATGATGGTGAACAGGGCCGGATATTTGTACGGGAAGATACCCTCGCCGTGGCCGAGGATTTCGCCCCAGATAGTCGGCCCAAGGAACAGCAGGATCACGCCGAGCCCGAGCCCCACCGCACCGCCGGCAACCGCGCCACGCGTGGTGAGTCCACGCCAGTACATCGACAGGAACAGGATCGGGAAGAACACGGAGGAACTCACCGTAAACGGAATCGTGATCATGTAGGCGATGTTCTGATCTTTGAACGCGATACCGAGTACCACGCCAAAGGCGCCAAGGCACACGGCGGAGATGCGCGACACCTTCACTACCTGATGATCGGTGGCTTTGCCGTGGCGGAAGATGTTGGCGTAGAGGTCGTGCGAGATGGCCGAAGCGCCGGCAATCGTGAGCCCGGCGACCACGGCCACGATGGTGGCAAACGCCACCGCCGAGATGAAACCGAGGAAAAAGCTGCCGCCCACCGCCTCGGAGAGGTGAATGGCCGCCATATTGGCGCCGCCGGTAATGAGTCCGTTGGCATCCAGAAACCGAGGGTCCTTCATCACCATCGCAATGGCCGCATAGCCGATGATGAAAGTCAGCAGGTAGAAATAACCGATGAAGCTTGCTGCATAAAACACGGAAAGCCGTGCCTGCCGCGCATCCGGTACCGTGAAGAAGCGCATCAGCACGTGCGGCATCGCCGCGCCGCCCAGCATGAGCATGAGGCCGCAGGAGAAGGCCGAGATGGGGTCGGTCAGCAGGCCACCGGGCTGCATGATTTTCATGCCCTGTGGATGGTTGCTGATTGCGCTCGCGTAGAGGCCGTCCACCGACCAGTCGAAGTGAAAGAGCGCCGCGAAGCAGATGAACGAAGCACCAGACAACAGCAGTACCGCTTTCACGAGCTGCACGTAGGTGGTGGCAATCATGCCGCCAAAAGCGACGTACAGCACGATGAGGATGCCGATGATGACCTGTGCCGCGGTGTAGTCGATACCGAACAGATTGGAAATGAGGGTCCCGGCCCCCACCATCTGGACGATGAGATAACCCACCACGAAGACGAGGCTGGAGAGCGAGATCAGGGTGCGCATTGGAATGCGGGAAAAACGGACGGAGACGATATCGGCGATGGTGTACTTGCCGAGATTGCGCAGACGATCCGCCATCAGGAACATCATGAGCGGCCAGGCACCGAACGGCACAACGCTGTAGATGAGACCATCGAAGCCCGTGCTGTAGATCAATGCCGCAATGCCCATCAGGGCTGCGGAAGATACCCAGTCACCGGTGATGGCGAGACCATTCTGGAAACCCGAGATCCGTCCTCCCGCGGCCAGGAAATCGCTGGTGGAACGCGTGCGCCGCGCAGCCCAGAATGTGATGCCGAGCGAAATCATCACGAATACCAGGAACATGCCGATGGCGATGGTGTTCAGGTCCCGCTCCGGAGCGGGAGTCTCTGCGAGGCTTGCAAGGGGGAGACCGGCTCCGATGAGCAGAGCCAGCAGGCGGGCATTCAAAGACATGGAAACTACTCTCCAGCCGCGCGTCGGGCGTCGGCGACGATGGCGTCCTTCAGGGTGTCGAACTCGGTGTTGGCCCGGTAGATATAGAGGCCGACCAGCAGGATGAAGACCACGGTCTGGACAAAGCCGATGACGATGCCCCAGGTGGTGGAGCCGCCCTCGGCTATTGGCTCACCCCAGAATCTTGCGAAAGCAAGGTCCGGAAAGAACGCAGTCGCCCCCATGTACCAGAAGCAGTTGGCGAGCACGATGACGGCCAGCGTCCAGCCAAACCGACCGCGCTTGTGCTCCAGTTCATGGAAGCGTGGGTCGGCCTGGATTTTGCGGTAGATGTGCTGCATCAAGGTGTTCCTCAGCGGCCCCAGAGCTGGCGGGAGGCAAGGCGCGCACCCTCTGCCAAGGCTTCGAATTTCTTCCAGACGACCGTAGCCGCCACCATTTCCCAACCGGCGAATGTACCGAAGCCGCAGTCCGCGCCAGCGATCACGCGTTCCTTGTCGCCCACGGCGGCCACCGCTTCCAGGATGCGGTTGCAAACGACCTGCGGGTGTTCGATGTAGTTGACCGTGGAATCGATGACACCGGGGATCAGGAGCTTGTCCTTGGGCAGCGGATACTGTTTCAGCGCCGAGTTTTCGTTTTGATGGCGGGGATTGGCGAACTCCACCGAGAACGCCCCGACCCGTGCGTGGCTGATGATCGGCAGGATGTCCGCCAACGGCACGTCGCAATCATGCGGACCGTCGTAATTGCCCCAGCAGACGTGCAGGCGAATGCGATCCGCCGGGATGTTGTTGCAGGCTTCGTTAATGGCGGCGATATGCAGTTCCACCGCTTTCTGGAAGTCCTTCAGCGAATCGTGCTGGAACATGCCGTGACGTTCCATGGCCAGATCAGGGCAGTCGAGCTGCAGTACATAGCCGCGCTGGTGGATGAGCTCGTATTCCTTGCGCAGCTCCTGCGCCACCGCGTGGACGTAGGTGGCATGTGAGTCGTAGGCGCCACTATTTCTCATCGTGGTGCACACGATGCCCGGCGAGGCCGCGGTCATGAATGGCTCCACCACCTGGCCGGGATGCGCCCCGAGGGCCTCGTCAAAAAGATCGCATTCGCGGATGGCCGGAGCCAGATCCTTGTAGCGCACCTCGGCGGTCGCCGCAGGGGCGTCGAAGACCTTGGACATCACCATCCCGCGATTCAGCCAGATGTCGCGAAAATCCGGGAAGTTGGCAAAGTCGGTGAATGGCTCGCGCTCGCTGATGCCGCCAAAACCTTCGAGACGCTGGCCCACATAGGTCTGGAAACCCACGCGTGGTTGTTCACCGTCGTTGATGATGTCGAGGCCGCTGGCGATCTGGCGTGCCACCACGTGCTGCACGCCCTCGCGGGCGAGGCGATCCATCTCGGCCCGGTCGAAAGGTCTACGGTCTTCCTCCGCGATCAAGAGATCGGACAAGGCACGCGCGCGCGGCAGACTGCCGACGTGTGTGGTCAGGATGCGTTCATCACTGCGTTTCATGCTCCCCCCGGATTGGCTGATGCCTTTTTTTTGTGCGCTGTTGGCGCGGTGCGGTCCTAGTTTACACGCTCACCGCCGTGGTGCAGCCCACTGTCGGCGCGTGTCAGCCGCGCATGCGTGCGACCAGGGCGGCGAGGGTATCGAGCTTCTGCAGGACTTTCGCAGGCTCGGCCGGGGGCAACACGTAGATGAGGTGGGTGAAACCCTCGCTCAGGCACTGGACTGTCGCCTCCTCTGTTGGGGGTGGCCCGAATGACGCCAGGGTGATTTCGCGAAAGTCGCGTCCGCGTTGCGCGCACGCCTCCCGGAGCTGGGCGATGCTGGCCTCGCCTTGACGGCCGTATATGGGCATGTAGCCATCACCGTATTCCGCGATTCTGTCCATGGTGTAGCGGGATTTGGCGCCCAGCCAGACTGGCGGCCCCCCGGCACGGGCGGGCTTGGGCCAGGACCAGAGAGGGTCGAAACGCACATATTGGCCCTCGAAACTCGCTTCCTCCTCGCGCCAGATCGCTTTCATGGCCAACACCCGCTCTCTCAGGATGGGCCAGCGCGCCTTGAAGGGTGTGCCGTGGTTTTCCATCTCCTCTTGGTTCCAGCCTGCGCCCACGCCGAAGATGACGCGCCCCCCGGAGATGAGATCCAGCGAGGCGACCTGTTTGGCGGTCACGATGGGATCGCGCTGGGTGACGAGGCACACCCCGAACCCCAGCTGGATCCGCGAGGTGACAGCAGCGCATGCTGCAAGTGCAACAAACGGGTCGTGCGTGTGCAGGTAATGCTTGGGCAGTTCGGCACCACCCGGCCATGGCGTCCTGCGGCAGGTTGGAATATGGGTGTGCTCGGGAAAAAACACCGAATCGAGCCCGCGCTCCTCGACTGCGCGCGCAAAGTCGGCAGGTGGCAGGGTGTATTCGGTGGGAAAGATGCTGACGCCAAACGAGACCATCACGCGTGCTCCGGATATTTCAGGCGAGGACAGGCCAACGATGGTAAGCGTGCCGCCTCCGGAGTGTCATCCCGGCTCGTGATTGATCATTTGCCGCACTTGCTGGATAAGGGAGCCCATGCCCGCGCATCTGTCCACGCACCTCAAGCTCACACTGGGCACGTTCTTCTGGGCACTCACGCCCATCTTCGGTCGCATGCTGTCCGGCTACTCGGCGCCTTGGGCGCTGACCTTCGGACGCTTCCTGGTCGCCACCACGGTACTCTGGGTCTTTCTCAAGTTGCAGCGTGCGCCCGTGGCACCGGGTGGCAGGCACGGCATGACCTTCTTCCTGCTCGGATTGACCGGTGTGTGCCTGCACAACGTGCTCGGCTTCATGGGCATGGAACACACGGAGGCAAACCGCGCGAATGTGATCTTCTCCACGATCACCATCATGATCGCGCTCATCGAACTCGTCTGGTTCCGCCAGCGCCTGCGCGCCGGTGTGCTGCTCGGGATTCTCATTGGCATCTTCGGCACCATGCTGGTGGTGACCGATGGCGCACCCTGGCAGATCTTTTCCGGGATGCTTGGTCTGGGGGACGGGATCATCCTGTTGAGTGCGGCGAGCTGGGCGCTCTACTCGGTGTTCGGTCGTCCCTTGCTGGCCACCTGTTCGCCCTTGACCCTCACGTTTCAGGCCTCGTTGTGGGGGACGCTGATGCTGCTGCCGTTTGTGTATCTGGACCGCGAGGTGATCTGGCAGATCATGACCGACGGCAAGGCGGTGCTGATGCTCGTGTATCTCGGCGTGCTCAATTCCGCGGTTGGCTTCCTGTGGTACTACGAGGCCATTGCGCGCCTCGGGGCGGTGGTGACTTCGGCCTACATCAACCTGGTGCCGATCTTCGGTCTCCTGCTCTCCGCCTTGCTGCTCGGCGAATCGCCCACGCCTCCGCTGCTGCTGGGGGGCGGGCTGGTGCTGGTGGCGTTGTTCGTGATCAATCGCTTCCAGCTCAAGCGCTGAAACCCACCCGCCGCGGGAAGGGGGGCAAGGTGCACCCGGTCTCGCAGCAGGCGCCGGGCTGTCCTGAAGTGGCGGGCAATGCGACCCCGGAGGCGATGAGCCCGCGATCGATGAGGCGTCCGACCAGTTGCCGGCGTGCAGGTACCGGGTAGCGACGGAATATCTCGCGCTTCATGGCCTCGGGCGAACCACCGCCATGCAGGCTGATGACCGACATCCAGCCGCCTGCGTCAGACGCCGTCAAATCTTCGATGAAACGCGCAATCCGCGCACGGTGCTCCCAGGGCACATCCGGGCTGCCGGCGAGCACCGCGGCGAGGCTCGCCTTGGTTTCCGGATTGTGATCTTCCTCGGGATTCGGCAGTGCCACGATGAGTCCACCCGACACCTGATGGGCCAGGCGGTGCATGTCGTAGATCTGGGTGGCAAGCAGCAGTTTGCCGATATTGGCAAACACCCCTTCGGGCTCGAGGTTGCCGGCCGGATCCCTAACGCCATACACGGAGGAAGCGACGCCACACGCATAGATACCTTCCACCAGTTTGATGAGATCCACCAGGGTGTCCCGCAAATGGCCATGCTTCTCGCAGTCGAGGCCGTTGGCCTCGACCATCATCACGCCAGCACCGATGAGCAGATCACCAAAACCTGCACGTGCACCGATGCAGGTATGCCGGTGATGGGTGGCATAGGAGCGGGTGAGAAAGCCCGAGTGTTGCCATTCCCCGCACAAAAACACTTTTTCCCACGGCACGAACACGCGATCGAACACGCACACGCCTGTAGTCTGGCCGTAGTGCGCACTGAACAGCGCTTTGGACTCGCCGGGCCGGCCAGCCGGTCTCGCGATGATCGTGAGTCCTTCGGCATCCACCGGCACCGCGCAGGCCACCGCGAACGGGGCATCAGCGGCGGTCATTTCGCGGCCGGGCAGGACCAGTAATTCATGCACGTATGGGGCAGAGGTCACGATGGCCTTGGTGCCGGAGATCACGATGCCGTCGGCACGCTTCTCCACCACGTGCAGGTAGGTGTCGGGGTTCGGTTGCTGATGCGGGCGCAGGCTGCGATCGCCTTTGGCGTCCGTCATGGCAATGCCGAGGGTCAGATCCGCGTCCTGCACGTGCCGGAGATATTCGAGGAAACGCGGGTGATAGCCGGCGTTGCCGTCCTCGTCGAGACGCCAGGTCAACTGGAAGAGGCCATTCAGGCCATCCATGGCGAGATAGCGCTGGGCGCAGCCGGTTTCCTGGCACACGAGCCGGGTGTATTCCAGTTTTGCCAGCAGATCATCGGGTGTCGCATTGAGATGCAGGAAACGGTTGACGGTGCGGCCGGTGAAGGTATCGGTCGCCAGGGCGAGTGAGGCGTATTCCTGTTTCAGTGCATAGTCGTAAGTCACGCCAAGCGCGTTGATTCCGGGCAGCAGTCGTGGTTCGTCGGCCACCGATGTCACGGCGTCTCCGTCCACGAACACCCGCGGGCGATAGCGGCGCAGGCTCTCGCGGTATTCCTCGGCGGTCATCATCATGGGGATTTCCTCGGGGTCATTGCTGCAGATGGTGACGCGCATCGACCGGCCGCATCAGGGCATTGGCAATGAGGGCAATGAAAAGCAGTGCAGCCATGAGGTACATGGTCTGGTTGTAGAGGCCGGGTGTGGGGTCCGGCGTGCCCGGGGGAACGATCTCCATGAGCTTGGCGATCGTCACCGTCTGGGCCTGTACCAGGGCATCGAGATCTTTCAGTCCGGCGCCGAAAGCGCGCTCGAAGCGCACCGGATCGACCTTGCCGGCGAGTGCGGCGATGGCATCCTGCACCGCGTGTTCGCGCAGGGATGTGATGGCCAGCGGACCGAGCAGACCGGCGGTGCTCCACGCCGTGAGAAGGCGGCCGTGGATGCCACCCACGAAACGGGTTCCGAACATGTCGGCAAGATATGCCGGGATGGTGGCAAAGCCACCGCCGTACATGGTGAAGATGAGCAGTGTCGCCGCGTAGAAGAGCACCAGCCACACGATGTCCGGATGCTGGCTCACCTGCGCGGCAAAGAAAGGGATGGAGCAATAGAGCAGGATGCCCGCGGTGAAGAAGATGAAGTAGGTGAGCTTGCGCCCCAGATAGTCAGAGGCGCTCGCCCAGCCGAAACGGCCGAGCATGTTGAACAGGCTGATCATCAACACGAAGGTTGCCGCGAATCCCGCATCCACCACTTCCGGCAGTGAGGAACCGAAAATCTCCGTGATCATCGTCTGGGCCACTGCCAGCACGCCGATGCCGGCTGTGACATTGAAGCAGAGCACGATCCAGAGCTGGCAGAACTGGGGCGTCTTCAGCGCCTCGTCGATGTCCACATGGTGGCGGGTAATCATGGCCTCCGAATTTTCGGGCGGCGGCTCCCAGCCCGCCGGACGCCAGTCGGGGGCCGGGATGCGGTAGGCAAAGGCCGCAATCATCATCACCACGAAATAGATGGCGGCGAGCGTGAAAAAGGTTTCGGCCACGCCAACCGAGCCCGAACCAACGAGATACACCCCTTCAGGGCCGGGCACGATCATGCCAGCCACATCATTGCCGCCTACCACCACCACTTCATGCAGGCGTCCGCCGAGATTGACCATGCGCCGGCCTTGTTCCGTGATAAGTTCCAGATCGGTCACCCGACCCAGATATTCCGCGGCGCGGTAGTAATGTTCGAGCAGGGTGCCGATCAGGGGTTTTGCGAGCATGGCCCCACCGCCGAAGCCCATGATGGCGATTCCGGTGGCCATGCCGCGGCGATCCGGAAACCAGCGGATGAGAGTGCTGACCGGTGAGACGTAGCCCAGGCCAAGGCCGTAGCCGCCGATCACGCCGTAGCCCAGATAGAGCAGCCAGAGCTGCCCCGTGGTGATCCCGATGCCCCCGAGCAGGAATCCGCCGGACCAGCAACATGCGGCAACCACCCCGACCATCCTCGGCCCCACGCGTTCCAGCCATTTGCCTGCCACGGCTGCGGAAAGGCCGAGGCACACGATGGCGACGGTGAACACCCACACCACGCTGCGCAGGCTCCAGTCATCCGCAGCACTTGTGACCACGCCCACCCGCTTGACCAGGGCGGGATTGAAGAGACTCCACGCGTAGACGGAGCCGATGCAGAGATGAATGCCGAGGGCAGCAGGCGCGATCAGCCAGCGATTGAATCCCGGCCTCGCGACGATACGGTCCTTGGACAGCAATGGAATCATGCGGGGCTCGTGGTTGAAGGGCGCAACGACGCCGGAGCGGTGAGGGGAAACAGGGGCCGGAGACTTACGAAACGGCCAGCCCAAGTCAAGCGCGGTACCCGCAGCGTGCGGACGGCACCGGCGACGGCCGCCGCGGCTGCTAGAATCCCGGGCCATCGCTGATGCCGGATCCGGCGTCCCATCAGCCTTGCCAAGCGGATTCCCTCTCACCCCTGCCGGCATTTCGAGTCGCCATTTCGAGTGAATGACCCATGAGCAAAGAAATCCCGGTCCTGAGCATGGACCATGATGCGGTCAGAGTACTGACCTTGAACCGGCCCGAGGCGCTGAATGCGCTGAGTCGGGCACTCGCCCAGTCGCTTCTCGGCGCACTGGACGATGCCCATCGCGACCCTGCCGTTCAGGCCGTGGTGCTGACCGGAGCCGGTCCCAGGGCTTTCTGCGCTGGGGTTGATCTGCACGAAGCCGTCGCGCTCACGACAGGTGACATCCCCGCCTGGTTCACGCTCATAAGTGGCTGCTACGCGCAGATCATGGCAGTCGACAAACCCGTGGTGATTGCGCTGAATGGCGTGGCCGCCGGTGGCGGCTACCAGATGGGGCTGGTGGCGGACTGGCGCATCGGGCACTCGGGCACGCGCATGACCCAACCCGAGATCAAAGCCGGCTTGCCGAGCATCATGGGCGCTTATCTGATGCGATTTCACCTGCCATTGGCGGTGAACCAGGACCTCTCGTACACGGGGCGCGTGATGGCAGCGGATGAATGCCGCCAACTCGGTCTGCTGAATGAGCTGGTGACGGCGGAGACCTTGCTGGACTCCGCCATCGCGAGAGCGCGGATGCTTGCCGCCCAGTCGCCGGTGGCGTTTCGTGCCAGCAAGGCCCGGTTCAGGGCACAGGTGATGGAAGGCTTCGAGGAGGCGCGCGCGGCGGCGATCTCCGGGATGCAGGCGGCTTATGCGGCTGGTGAGCCACAGCGCCGCATGCAGAGCTTCCTGAAGGGCCGTGCATGAACCTGCAGCGCGCGGCGGTCGTGCTGGTACCGGCGGCGGTTTTCCAGTCCGTGATCGTGGGCGGTGCTTATGGCACGGGACGCGAGGTCGCCGAGTTCATCTCGCGCTTCGGGCCTTGGGGTGGGCTGGGCGTGATTGCACTGGTTGGCTTGGGATTCAGCGTGGTGCTTGGCGCCAGCTTCGAACTTGCCCGGGTCACGCGCACCTTTGATTACCGCAGTTTCCTCAAGGCGCTGCTGGGGCCGTTCTGGATCCTCTACGAGCTGCTTTTCTGTGTGTTGCTTCTCATCGTGCTGGCGGTCACGGGGGCTGCTGCGGGCACTGTTCTGGGTGATGCTTTCGATCTGCCGGACACTTTCGGTACGGTACTCATGCTGGGCGCGGTGATTGTGCTCACCTGGGCTGGCCGTCGCCTGGTGGAGCTGACCCTGAGTGCGGGTGCCGTGCTGCTCACGGCCATCATCTGCGTGTTCTGCTGGCAGGTCTGGCAAGCCCGAAGCGCGGAGATTGTCGCGGCCTTTGCCGACGTCGCGACCCCCACGGGCTGGGTGCAAAGCGCCTTTGTCTTCATCCTCTACAACAGTGCACTCGCGCCAGTGCTGCTTTACGTCGCGGCACCGCTCGCCAATC